>Ga0207716_100084_pt1 | contig 120618 bp, 100 predicted proteins | sample TtaePargueraPR_FD_187739 | JGI IMG/M metagenome (GOLD analysis project Ga0207716, IMG submission 187739) | Aerobic enrichment media microbial communities from Bioluminiscent Bay, La Parguera, Puerto Rico - Tt and P2 (5) (SPAdes) | ecosystem: Environmental > Aquatic > Marine > Unclassified ... | reverse complement strand
TAACGCCAGCCAGCATGCGCGGCTACGGAATGGAGGCGAAGCCGCAATGTAGTAGGCGTCGCCGTGCCTGGCCTTGTTAAAAAATCAACGCAATGTGACCAATTCTCCCTCAACCTCTATGCAGTTATGCGGAGTCGGGAGACCGAAAAAATTGCCGGGTTTGTTCTTCTGTACTTGGTCGATTCTGACGTTGACTAGCAGGTCGCCGGTAATTCCCTGGTCCTGACCATTCTGAATAGCTTGGTCCATGGCCCGCTGGAGGCGCGAATCGTTTGGCGGCTGACCAACCTGGTGACAATCCTCGCCTTTAACTCTCGTAGCGGAAGTCGAATCATAATCGAGGTTTCTAACATTGAAACTGGAAGCAGCCGTGAATTGACCCAGCCTGTACTCTGGTGTCTGAGCCGCACAACCCACCAAAATTGAACTCATGGCAACAGCGATAATACCTTTGTTCACTACTACTCCTTAGTTTCGATCTTTTGAATTTTTAACATTTGTATATGAGTCCCAACGATCACTTTCCCAACGACTCATAACTCAATTCAACAATCGTCCAAAACTAGGCAGAAACTCCCGTCAGGTCAATAAGTTCCGCGTAACTTTCTGACCACCGCCACAAACAAAAACATTCACCAAGATCACTATCCCCTCACAGCAATCACCATTCACCATATTGATTTAAATAAAAAATCAACGGAATCGCGAAAACACACCCAGTTCATGGTCGTAATGATCATTTTTCCAGTTGCCAGCCCTGTGCACGGCACATAAACTGTATGCACATACAGTATTATCGAGGACTCGTATTCATGGATGATATTCCAGTCCCACTGCCTGCCACCCCTGTCCGGTTTATGGATCGTTTTCGGGCGTTCATTCGCGCCCGTCACCTGGCCTATCGCACTGAAAAAACCTACTGCAACTGGGTGCGGGAATTTATCCGGTTCCACGGCAAGCGACACCCGGAATCCATGGGAGCGGAGGAGGTCAACGCCTGGCTGAGTCATCTGGCGAACAATCGCGGTGTGGCGGTGAACACTCAGAAAACGGCGCTCAACGCGGTGGTCTTTATGTACCACCAGTTTCTTGGCAAAGAGCTGGGCAAGCTGCAATTTACCAACACCACCCGCGGCCGCAAGCTTCCCACGGTCTTTACGCACGATGAGGCGATGTCGGTGCTGTCGAACATGCAGGGTACCCACAGACTGGTGGCCAGTCTGATGTATGGCTCCGGTTTACGGGTTATGGAGGCTGCACGGTTGCGGATTCAGGATGTCGACTTTTCGGAGCCGTGTCTGTTCGTTCGGGAGACGAAAGGCGACAAATGGCGTCGTACAATCCTGCCCGCCTCGATTGGTGAAAGCCTGAAGAATCAGGTGGAGTTTGCGCTCGCGCTCCACCGGCAGGATCTGGAGGATGGTTTTGGCGAGGTCTATATGCCTGGCGCGCTGGCCAAAAAGTACCCCAAGGCAGCGCGCAGTCCGGCCTGGCAATACGTTTTCCCGGCGCCACGCCTCTCTATTGACCCCCGCTCAGGGGTTAGACGGCGGCATCATGTCGGTGAGCAGCAAGTTCGCCGGGCAGTGAATGACGCCATCCGGACGACGGGCATTCGCAAGAAAGCCAGTTGCCACACCTTCCGCCACAGTTTCGCGACCAACCTGTTGAAGCGGGGCACGGATATTCGCAGCATTCAGGAGTTGCTGGGCCACAATGACATCTCGACAACCCAGATCTACACCCATGTGGTCGGCACCCACGAACGGGGTATCAGCAGCCCACTTGATGCCTGACGGCTCTCAGTTCCGCTCCTGCTTTTTTAACGTTGCCTTCAGCTCGGGATTTGCCTGTGGCTGCCCCCAGCCATTGCCGTGCACCAGCTTCTCGATCGGCAACCGTGAACGCCAGCCCCTTGCCTGCAGTTCCGGCTGGTCGAGGAATTCACTGACATAGCCCAGGCACAGATAGGCCAGCGGATACACCTGTTCGGGCAGGCCCAGGGTTTTGGCCAGTTTCTGTTGGTCCAGGATGCTGACCCAGCCTACGCCAATACCCTCGGCACGGGCGGCCAGCCACAGGTTCTGCACTGCCAGGCAGGTGCTGAACAGGTCGGTTTCGACAATGGAATTGCGGCCTAGCACGTGGGTGCCGCCGCGGCTGCGGTCGCAGGTGATGCACAGGTTAATCGGGCTGTCGAGGATCCCTTGGAGCTTCAGGCTCTTGTACTGGGTATTGCGCTCGCCACTATAGTTGTCGGCCGCTTTGCGGTTCTCTTCTTCAAAGATGTCGAGTACCGACTGACGCACCTCGGTACTGTCGATAACGATAAAATCCCAGGGCTGCATAAAGCCGACAGAGGGGGCGTGGTGTGCAGCACTAAGTAAACGGGCCAAAACGTCCGCGGGGATCGGATCAGGGCGGAACTGGGAGCGGACATCCCTGCGTTCGTAGATCGCACGGTAAAGACCAGCGCGTTCATCATCACTGAAAGGTCGGTTGTGATCCGTCATCGCTTTGATGCGTCCTGTTTACCAAGGCCCAGCAGGTTACGCAGCCAGTCCGTGTCCAGATGGTCTTCCACCAGGTCGGCCAGCCGGTCCAGTTGCTGTTGGCGGTGATGCTGGTAATTCACCGCTTTACCAGCCAGTTCCGTGTCCGCATCCAGGCCGGCCCAGTGCAGAATGGCACGGCAGGCTTCCGGTTGATCAAAGATGCCGTGGACGTAGGTGCCCGCAACCTGGCCATCCTCGCTGACGGCGCCATCCGGTTTACCGTCCAGGTCTGCCAGCGGTGATGCCAGCGCCGGTCCGCTGGTGACACCGTTGTGCATTTCATAGCCATTGAGAGCCGCGTTATCCGGGCCGATGGCGAGCGTGCCGGTCACGTCTTTCAGCTGTTTGCCGGCCACCATGCGTGTGGTCATGTCCAGCAGCCCCAGGCCCTCCGTGCGGCCGGCCTCGCCTTCCAGTCCGTCCGGGTCTTGCACATCGGTACCCAGCATCTGGAAGCCCCCGCAAATGCCAAACACCTTGCCGCCGTAGCGCAGGTGTTTCTGTATCGCCGCGGGCCAGCCCTGTTGTTTCAGCCACTCAAGGTCGTGACGGGTGCTTTTGCTGCCGGGCAGGAGGATCAGGTCCGCCGGGGGGATAGCCTGGTCCGGGCCGATGAACTGCAGGTTCACGCCCGGGTGCAGGCGCAACGGATCAAAGTCGTTGTGGTTACTGATACGGGGCAGCACCGGCACGATCACGTTGAGCGCGCCGGATTCGCTGGCACCACTGGTGCCTACGCTGTCTTCGGCGTCGATCACCAGCCCGTGCAGGTAGGGTAGCACTCCGAGTACCGGTTTGCCGGTGCGCTCGGCAAGCCAGTCCAGCCCGGGGTCGAGCAGGCTCTTGTCGCCGCGGAAGCGGTTGATGATGAAGCCGCGGGTACGGTCCTGCTCACTGGGGGAGACCAGGTCCAGGGTACCCACCAGCTGGGCGAACACGCCGCCCCGGTCGATGTCGCCCACCAGCAGCACCGGGCAGTCGGCCGCTTCGGCGAAACCCATGTTGGCAATGTCGTTGGCCCGCAGGTTGATTTCGGCGGGGCTGCCTGCGCCCTCGGCGATGATCACATCATAGCGTTCACTAAGTGCCTGCCAGGCAGCCATCACAGAAGCCATCGCTTGTGCCTTGTAGGCGTGGTAATCCAGTGCATCCATGTTGCCGTGGACCCTGCCCCGCAGGATCACCTGGGCGCCCCGGTCGCTCTGGGGCTTGAGCAGCACCGGGTTCATGTCGCTGTGGGGTTCGAGGCCGCAGGCCAGCGCCTGCAGGGCGGTGGAACGGCCAATCTCGCCGCCATCCACCGTGACGGCACTGTTCAGTGCCATGTTCTGGGGTTTGAAGGGGGCGACCGACACGCCCTGGCGGGCCAGCCAGCGGCACAGCGCGGCCACTACGGTGGTCTTGCCCGCGTCGGAGGTGGTGCCCTGGATCATCAGTGTGGTCATGGGGAGTCCGCTGCCGGCCTAGAGTTCAATGCCTTTCTGGGCCTTGATGCCCTGGTCCTTGAAGGCGTGTTTGACCACACCCATCTCGGTCACGGTATCCGCCAGGTCGATCAGTTCCTGCGGGGCAGAACGGCCGGTCACTACCACGTGCTGCATGTCGGGGCGGCCCTGCAGGTCGTCCAGCACGCGGTCGAGGTCGATGTAGTCGTATTTCAGGGCGATGTTGAGTTCGTCGAGCAGGATCAGGCTGTAGCTGTCGTCCTTCAGCATGCGCGCAGCCACCTCCCAGGCGGCGGTGGCGGAGGCCACGTCCTGTTCCCGGTTCTGGGTCTCCCAGGTGTAGCCCTGTCCCATCACGTGGTAGTCGACATTGGGCAGGCCGCGGAAAAAAGCCTCCTCCCCGGTACTGAAGGCGCCTTTGATGAACTGCACAATGCCGACCTTCATGCCGTGGCCCAGGGCACGGGCCACCATGCCGAATCCGGAGCTGCTCTTGCCTTTACCGGGACCGGTGAGTACCAGCAGAACGCCCTGTTCCTTCTGGGCACGGGCGATCCGGTCCCGCATGATTTGCTGTTTGGCGGCCATCCGGCGGGCATGGCGTTGCGGGTCTTTGGCGCGTTCACGCATCGGCAGGTTCCTTGTCGTTTAGTAAGTGCAGGGGTTCCCCCCGGAAAATGGCCGCCACCAGCTCCGGCGCGGAGGGGAAGTAGCCATGGAAATAACTGGCCACCAGGCCTTGCCGGCAATACACCGCCTCGCCCTCGGTGCCGGTCTGCTTGCGGGCATGGGCCAGCGGTTGCCAGGGTGTGTCCAGGGTGGAGTGGTGATAGGTATGGCCACGCAGCTCGCCCTGGCGGGTCCGCAGGCTCTGCAGTCCCAGCGCCTGCAACCGGCTGGCCATGGCGGCCCGCCCGGGCAGCAGGCCGATCATCCGGTGCACCTGGCCGGCCTTGTCCGCCAGCTCGTCGGCACAGGCCATCAGCCCGCCGCACTCGGCCAGTATCGGCTTGCCTGCCTGGTGGTGGCCACGGATGGCGTCCAGCATGGGCCCGTTGGCCGCGAGGGTTGCAGCGTGCAGTTCCGGGTAGCCCCCCGGCAGCCAGAGGGCGTCCGCGGCCGGCACTTCGCTGTCCGCCAGCGGCGAGAAATACGCCAGCTCGGCGCCCATAGCAGCCAGCAGGTCCAGGTTGGCGCGGTAGATAAAACTGAAGGCTGCATCCCGGGCGATGGCAATCCGCACGCCCGCAAGCAACCGTGGTGGCGGCTGTGGCGCCGGCGCTTCGAGTGTGACCGCATCGGGCAACCCGTCCAGCCCCGCCTCCGCCAGCACCCGGGCGGCGTCATCAAGGCGTTGCTCCAGGTCCGCCAGTTCTCCCGCCTGCACCAGGCCGAGGTGACGGTCGGGGATGCTCATGGCCTCGTTGCGGGGAATGGCCCCCAGCAGGCGGATGCCATCCGGCAGGCTCTGCCGCAGCAATTCGCCGTGGTAGAGGCTGCCAATCTGGTTGGCGATCACCTGGCAGACCGGCAGGTCCGGGTCAAAGCTCGCCAGCCCCAGGGCCACGGCACCAAAGGTCTGCGCCATGCCGCTGGCATTGATCACCGGAAGTGCGGGAATACCCGCCAGCTTGGCCAGGTCGCCACTGGACGGATCGCCATCAAACAGGCCCATGGCGCCCTCCACCAGGATCAGATCGGCATCGCAGGCGGCTTCGGCCAGGCGCCAGCGGCATTCGTCCTCGCCGGTCATCCACGGATGCAGCTGGTACACCGGCTGGCCAGAGGCCACTTCCAGCACCATGGGGTCGAGATAGTCCGGACCATGCTTGAACACCCGGACCTTGCGACCGGCATTGCGATGCAGGCGGGCCAGCGCCGCAGTGACCATGGATTTGCCCTGGCCAGAGCCGGGGGCGGTGATCATCGCCGCCGGGACGGTTGCTTTCAGCATACGGTGAGTCCTGTCAGTCCTGTGGTTGCGGGTTACCGGTTGCGGGTTGCGGGTTACGGGTTAATGGGTGAAGGCACTCCTGTGCGGCGGTCACGATTCGCCAGTGGTCGGCACCGGCACAAACACCGGCTTGCCGTCTGCCTCCACGGTCAGCAGTTTCTGGCCATACAGCCGCTCCAGCGCCGCCGGTACCAGCATCCGTTCTGCCGGCCCCCAGCAGGCGTCGCCATTCGGGTAGAGCAGCAACACGTGGTCACACCAGCGGGCCGCCAGGTTCAGATCGTGCAGACACATGAACACCGCACGGCCGGCAGCGGCCTGCGCTCTCAGCAATTGCATCACGGCAACCTGGTGATGCAGGTCGAGGTGGTTGGTCGGCTCATCGAGCAGCCAGGTGTCCGGATTCTGGGTCAGTACGGTGGCAATGGACACCCGCTGGCGCTCCCCGCCCGACAGGGTGCTCACCAGGCGGTGGGACAAATGGGCAACGTCCAGCTGCTGCAGGGCCTGTTCCGCCAGCTGGCGGTCAAGGTCGGATTCCATCTGCCAGGGCGCCAGCCAGGGGTGGCGGCCGATCAGCGCCGTTTCCAGCACCGAGGCCGGGAATCCGTCCTGGCGCTCCTGGAACACCAGGCCCATCTGGCGCGCGACCGCACGCCGCTTGAGGGCGGTCAGTGGCTGCTCGCCCAGGAAGATCTCGCCCTGGCGCGGCAGGCGCAGCCCGGCCAGGGTGTGCAGCAGAGTGGTCTTGCCGGCACCGTTGGGGCCCAGGACACCCCACATCTGCCCGCGCCCGATGGTGAAGTTCAGCGGATAGCCTGCCGGCCGCCCGGGCACATCAATCACCAGCTGTCTGGCCTGTAACGGATTCATCAGCGGCTCCGGTACAGCAAGTAGAGGAAGGTGGGTACTCCCAGCAGTGCAGTGATCACCCCTACCGGCAGCTGCTCCGGCGCAATCACCACCCGAGCCAGGGTATCCGCCAGCACCAGCAGGGTGCCGCCGGCCAGCGCACAGGCCGGGAGGATCAGGCGCTGGTCGTTACCCAGCACCAGCCGCAGCATGTGCGGCACCACCAGCCCGACAAAACCGATGCTGCCGGCCATGGTGACGGCAGTGGCGGTGAGCAGGCTGGCTGCCACGTAAATCAGCCACTCCAGCGGCCGCACCGAGATACCCAGTGCCGCCGCCTGCATCGGGCCGCGGGCGAGCACATTAAGGCTGCGGCCGAAGGGGATTACCGCGAGGCAGACCGCCAGCAGCAGGACCATCCCCGGCACCGGGGCGCGGGCGTAGGAGACATCCCCCATCAGCCAGTACAGCATGCCGGGCAGTTGCTGGGCCGGGCTGATGGCGAGCATCAGGGTGATCACCGCGCCCCAGCCGGCCGCCACCACCACGCCGGTGAGCAGTAACCGCGAAGGGGTCCAGCTGCCGGTGCCATGGGCCAGGCCGAACACCATCAGGGTGGCCAGCAAGGCGCCGGCAAACGCCGAACCGGAAACCAGCAGCCCGCCGAGCCCCGCCACCATGGCCAGCATGGCACCCACCGCCGCGCCGCCGGACAGGCCCAGGACATAGGGATCGGCCAGCGGGTTGCGCAACAAGACCTGCATCAGCGCACCGGCTACCGCCAGCAGACCGCCGGTCGCAAAGGCCGACAGGGTCCGTGGCAGGCGCAGCTCCACCACCAGGGTGCGCTGCAGGTCGCTGCCGTCACCCAGCAGCGCCGCCATTACCTCGCCGGGGCTGAGCGCGACACTGCCAACGCCCACCGACAGCACCATGGCCAGCCCGCTGAGCACGGCCAGCACCAGTAACGGCGAGATCAGCCGGCGGCTCACGGCCGGGCTCCATGGTTAACGCCGGGCACGGGCAATCTCCAGTTTTTCACAGAACAGCCGGGTACCCTGCAGCATCCGCGGGGTTGGCCGCTGGACCAGGGACGGCGGAATGAAGAACAGGTTGTCGCGGGCGGTCGCGGTAATGCCGGGAAACGCCTGCCAGCGGGTCAGCCAGTGGCGGTTCTCCTCCCCCATGCCGCCGGCCAGGATGGCTTCCGGGTTGGCCGCAACCACTGCTTCCACGCTGATCCTCGGCACCAGGCGGTCCAGCTCGCCAAACACGTTGTCGCCGCCGCACAGGCGGATCATTTCACCAATCAGGTGGTCGTTGTTGACGGTCATCAGCGGAGCATCCCAGACCTGGTAGAACACCGGCACCGGGTCGGCGGCGGCAAACTCGGCCTGCAGCCCGGCAATGCCGGCGGCGAAGCGTTCCGCTTCGGCAAATCCTTCCGCTTCGGTGCCGGCCAGGGTCGCCAGCCGCTTGATGGTGTGCGATACCGCGGCGAAACTGCGCGGCTCGATGGCAAACACCGGCAACCCCATCTGGCGCAGGGTTGCCACCTGCCCGGACGGGTTGCCGGTGACCCAGGCGATGATCAGATCCGGCGCCAGCTGCAGCAGACGCTCCATGTCCAGCCGGGTGTGGCTGCCCACCGAGGGCACCTGCCGGGCCTCTGGCGGGTAGTCGCTGTAGGCCACCACGGCCACCACCCGATCGCCCGCGCCAGCCGACCACACCAGTTCGGTGGCACCGGGAGACAGCGCGGCAATCCGCTGCGCCGGGGCATCGAGACAGACCTCCTGCCCCAGGTCATCGGTCGCGCAACGGGGTTCCGCCACCGCCAGCGGCAGCGCCAGCCAAAGGGCGCCGCACATCGCGAATCGCATCCATCGGGTCATGCTTGCCACTGGCATTGTCCTGGTTTGGTCCGGGCGGATGAATTACTGAATGTCGTAACGCACAGTCAGCATAGCGGTTCTGCCGGCCGCGATGTACCTTGCACCATCGAAGCGTTCGGCGGTGGCGTAGGCTTTATCCAGCACATTGGCCACGGTCAGCCGACCGGACCAGTCGTCCGCAAAACGCCAGCCGGCGCGCAGGTCGAGCGTGCCGTAACCAGGCAACCGTTTGGTATTGGCGGCGTCATCGTAGCGGTAGCCCTCGGCAACCACGCTGCCGCCGAAGCTCCAGGTATTGATGGTTTTGTCCAGGTCGAGCCGTACCGACTGGGCGCTGCGACGGCGCAGGCGATTGTCCGTGGCCTGGTCGCGGGGATCGGTCAGGGTCAGCGCGGCCTGGCCACGCCAGCCGGCCCGGTCGAAGCCGGCGCTCAGCTCGGCACCGCGAATCCGTGCCTCGTCAACGTTCTCCGGTGCCATGGCGCCGGTATCGTCGGTGCGCAGGGCAATCAGGTTGTCCACATCCATCTGGTAGACCGCAGCATCCCAGAACCAGGAGGCATAGTTGCCACTGATGCCCAGTTCCACGGTGCCGGATTCTTCCGGCTGCAGGTCCGGGTTGCCGGAATAGGAGCCGCCAAAATCATAGACCTCAAGCGGGTAGTACAGGTCGTTGAAGGTGGGTGCGCGGAAGGCGGTGCCATAGCTGACCCGCACCCGGTGGGAGCGGTCGAAGGAATGGCCAAGGGCGATGCCACCGGTTTCCTGCTTGCCGAAGGCCTCGTTGTCATCGCCGCGCAGGCTGAGCATCAGGTCGGTCGGGCCGAAATTGAGCCGCAACTGGCTGAACAACGCGCTGTTGGTGCGGCTGGTTTCGACAAAATCTGTGGTTCCGCTGACTTCGTCGGTCAGCAGTTCCGCGCCGAGCACCAGTTCATGGACGTCGAACGTCAGCGTGTTGTCCCAGCGGGCAGAACGGGTGCGGGTATTGAAGACCGAGTTGCCAAAGCTGGTGAAGTTCTCCATCTCATCCCGCGACTCGGCAAACTGCACCGAACTGTGCCACTGCTCACTGACCGGGGTATCCAGCCGCAGCCCCAGGGTACGCATCAGGAAATCGATGTTGCCGCTGTCGTACTCGGTGTTGCCTTCGGTCTGCATGAGCACCACGCTGGCCTCGCCGCCACTGGCCAGTTCATGGACGATCCGGCCAACCCCGGCGGTATTGCGGAAGCCCTTGTCCTCACCACCTTCAACAACGGGCGCACCGTCGGTTTCCTTGTGCAGGCCACTGAGGCTGAAACGGGTATTTCCGGCAGAGGCGCCGGCACCGGCAGCCACTTTTTGGGTATCGAAATTACCGGCGCCGGCCTCGACCCAGCCCCGGTTACCCTGCTTCGGGTCCAGGGTGAACGCCTGAATCACGCCACCCACCGCATCGGCACCGTACAGGGCACTGCGTGGGCCACGGACGATCTCCACCCGCTCCACCAGTTCGGCGGGGAAGTACTGCCAGGCGGCACCGCCACTGGTGGCCGAACGCAACCGCACACCGTCCACCAGAAACAGGGTGGAGTCGTTGGTGGTGCCACGGGTGTATACGCTGGTGGACTTACCAAAGGAGCCGTTGCCCACCACGCTGATGCCGGGCTGGCCCCGGAGCAGGTCCTGGAATTCCGCCGGGTTCTGCTCACGAATGGTGGTCTCGTCCAGCACGGTCACGGAGGACAGGCTTTCGCCCACGGTTTTCGGACCCAGCGTAGCCGTTACCACGATGGGCTCCAGCAACGGATCAGGTTGTCCGGTTTCGGCACCCGCCACCGGCAGGGCCAGAGGCAAGAGCAACAGGGCGGCGATCGCCTTGGAATGGTTCATATCTTCACTCGCTGTGTACCGCACGCACCCGTACGGTCGGTCTTGTTTACTGCGGAGGAAGAAGGTCAGTACGGACGGGGGTGGAGGGGCACAAAGCGGATTCCGGGCCGGATTCACCCACCGCCGTTGCCCTCCGCAACGTCTGGTGTCTGGAGCCAGCAGGGGCTCCATGATTCAGGCCGGTCTCCGGGCTGGCAAGCGGAGCGGTTGCTCCGGGGCAATCACCTTCCCATGCCTGAGGCACAGTGGCGCATTGGATTGCCTTGCACTTGCTTACCGTTGCGGGGGCAGCGCCGGACTTTAACCGGCTTCCCGTTTCACTCCTGTTCCCCGCCGGACCATGGCCAGTCCGTGCGGGTGCAGAAGCACCTGAAATCGCGGGCAAGGCTATCAACCGGGGTCGGATTGGTCAATGAGATATGTCAGTTCGGCCAGCGCCGCCGCCAGCTTTTGCCAATCCGCTTTGGCCCCCGGCAAGCCAAACCTCAGGGCGGCCGGCGCATCGAACCGGCGGATCAGGATCCCCCGGCGGGCCAGGTCATCCGCGATACGCGCCGCCCGGGGATGACGCACATAGCGGAACAACAGGGTGCCGGAGGCGGCGGCCAGGCCCTGGCGCTGGAGCAGGTCACCCAGACGGCTACTGGCAGCCTGCAGGTCAGCAACCGCCCGGGCTTGCCAGTCCGAATCCAGCAGCGCTTTTGCCATCAGGTAGCGCGCCGGGCCATTCAGCGACCAGGGCCCCAGCTGCCGGGCCAGCAGATCGACCAGTTGCCGCTCCCCCAGCACGGCGCCCGCCCGCAAGCCGGCAAGGCCAAAGAACTTGCCCAGGGACCGCAGAATGATCAGGCCCGGCTCGCCGGCGTGGCGATCCAGCCCATGGTCCGGATAACCCTCGATAAAGGCCTGGTCCACCACCAGCCAGCCACCACGGCGCTGCAGCCGCCGGCACCAGGCCTGCAGGGTCGCCGGTGGCAACAGTTGCCCGCCGGGGTTGTTGGGATGGATCCAGACCAGCACATCGAGCCGGTCCAGCCAGCTGGTATCGCTGCCGGCGGCCTGTTGCGGCGACACACCCACCACTTCGAACCCGGCACCGGCCCAGCTGTGGCCATGTTCCCGATAGCCCGGTACCGGTACTCCGACCCGACCGCGACCGTGCAACCGCGCGCGCAACAGAGGCAGAGCCATAATTGCCGCCTGGCTGCCAGCCACCGGCAGGCAGGCAGCGGCGGCCGGTGCCCCGGTCCAGTGCCGGATCACCTCCGCCAGGCCATCGTCCGGCTCCGGCAGCCGCTGCCACACTGCCGCGGGCAGCTCCGGTACCGGCCAGCCTGTGGGGTTGATGCCGGTGGAGAGATCCAGCCACTGCTCCCGCGGGATTCCCCAGCGCTGGACGGCGGCGTTGAGCCGGCCACCGTGCTCGGGCTCAGCATTTTGCCACGCCGCGGTCATTGCGGTGCACCTGTGGCCAGCCAACGAGCGCCGGTCGCCAGCACCAGCAACACCACCAGCCACAAGCTGGCGCCGCGCTGGATCAGGCGGATGGCAGCCTCCACCGTCGCCGCGGTGGCCGCCGGGCCACTCCCCAGCAGCGGGCGCGGCTTCAGTCCGCCCGCATAGGGCGCCGGACCGCCCAGGGTTACCCCCAGGGCACCGGCTCCGGACGCCATCACCGGCCCGGCGTTGGGGCTGTCCCAGGCCGCGGCCTGGCGACGCCAGCAGTGCAGCGCCAGCCGGGAGTGACCTAGTGCGGCGTAGGTCAGTGCCGTCAGCCGCGCCGGCAGCCAGTTCATTGCATCGTCCAGCCGCGCGGCAACCCGGCCGAAGTACAGGAAGCGGTCATTGCGATAGCCCCACATGGCGTCGAGGGTATTGATCATCCGGTGCAGCAGAACCCCGGGCAGCCCCGCCACCAGATACAAGAACAGGCTGGCAAAGACCGCATCGGCCCCGTTCTCCAGCATCGACTCGGTGGCCGCCGCAGCCACCCCCCGGTCGTCCAGGGCCTGGGCATTGCGACTGACAATCCGGCCCACCTGCTGCCTTGCGCGCGCCAGGTCCCCGGCATGCAGGGCCTGCGCCACCGCCTGGCCATGCTCCGCCAGCCCCCGTAACGACAACGCCAGCCAGAGACCGGCGACTTCAGCCAGCCACAGCAGGGGCTGCGGCAGCGCGTTCACCAGCCAGCCCGCCACCAGCAGCACCGGCGCCACCACCAGACACACCGCCACCAGTCCCCGCAGAATGCGGTGCCCCGGCGACGGTACCGGGCCGGCTGACGGGTTGAGATAACGCTCCACCCCGGCGGCCCAGCGGCCAAAGCCCACCAGCGGGTGCCAGCGCGCCGGCTCACCCAGCCAGCGATCCAGGACGAGGGCCGCCACACACACCAGCACCGAACCGAAAAATGTCTCCAACTCCAACCCCGACTCATCAACCTTTGGAAAAACTGCGCCAAGTCTACTCGACCGGGAGCCGGCCTTGACACTGTTTCGCCCGCAATGGACTATCTGGCGCCTGCCCACTCCACCGGAACCCCGACCATGACACTACCCGCCAGCTGGACCGCCCCCATTGCCGAACCTGACCACCAGCGGATGCTGCAGGCCCGCACCCGCCAGGGCGTGCTGACCAAGCCACCGGGTTCCCTGGGTCGGCTGGAGGAGCTGGCCATCACCCTGAGTGGCCAGCTGGGTACCGACCAGCCGGCCATCGACCGGGTCCACATCGCGGTGTTTGCCGGCGATCACGGCGTTTGCGCGGAAGGTATTTCAGCGTTTCCGCAGACGGTCACCGCCCAGATGATTGCCAACTTTGCCCACGGTGGCGCCGCCATCAGCGTGCTGGCCCGGCAGCTGGGAGCCACCCTGGAGGTGGTCAACCTGGGAACCGTGGCCGAGGTAGATCCGGGCCTCGCCGGCGTGGTCGACGACGTCATCATGCCGGGCACCCGCAATCTGGCCATCGAGCCGGCCATGGCCCACGAGCAGCTGGCGGCAGCCCTCGCGGCCGGCGACCGGGCCGCCGCCCGCGCCGCGGCAGCGGGTGCCCAGCTGTTCATTGGCGGCGACATGGGCATCGGTAACACCACCAGTGCGGCCGCCCTGGCCTGTGCGCTGCTGGACCGCTCACCAACGGAACTGGCAGGGCCGGGCACCGGTCTCAGTGCGGCGGGGGTATCCCACAAGGCCGCGGTCATCGAGCGGGCGCTGGTACGGCATGGCACCGGGCGTGACCCGGTCGACCTGCTGGCGTCCCTGGGCGGGCTGGAGATCGCCGCCCTGGCCGGGGCCTTCGTCGGTGCCGCCAGCCGGGGCATACCGGTACTGGTTGATGGCTTTATCGTATCCGTCGCCGCCCTCGTTGCCACCCGCCAGCACCCGGCGCTGCGACCCTGGCTGCACTTCGGACACCAGTCCGCCGAACCGGGCCACCGCTCGGTGCTGGCGGCCCTCGATGCCCACCCCCTGCTGCAGCTCGACATGCGGCTTGGTGAAGGCAGTGGCGCAGCCACTGCCGTGCCGCTGTTGCGCGCCGCCTGTGCCCTGCATAACCAGATGGCCAGCTTTGCCCAGGCTGGCATTGACGGGAGCGCCTGACGATGACCCACACCACCACCCTGATCGACCTGATCCGCCACGGTGAACCCGAGGGCGGCCTGAAGTTCCGCGGCAGCCTGGATGATCCGCTGAGCGACAAGGGCTGGCAGCAGATGGAAAGCGCTGTTACGCCGGAGGACCACTGGCAGGTGATTGTCAGCTCCCCCATGGTCCGCTGCCGGCGGTTTGCCGAAAAGCTCGCCGGGGAGCGCCAGATACCGCTGCATGTTGACGAGGGTCTGCGGGAAATCGGCTTCGGTGACTGGGAAGGGCTAACCGCCGAACAGGTTCAACAGCGTTACGGCGACCACCTTGATCGCTTCTGGCAGGATTCGGTCAACTTCATCCCGCCAGGGGGCGAAGCCGTTACCGCGTTTTATCAGCGGGTGACCCAAAGCTTCAGCCACTGGCAGCAACAACTGGCGGGGCAGCGGGTACTGGTGGTGTGTCACGGTGGGGTCATCCGCATGGTGCTGGCGGAAATTCTGGGCATTCCACTGGCAAAATCCTTTACCGGTTTCGCGGTGCCTTACGCCTGCCGCAGCCGGATTCAGGTCGACCGCTCAGCGCACGGCGAATTTCGCAGTCTGCTGAGCCACTACCCGCCCGCCAGCGACCGCTGAGCAGGGCGGCTCCTATAGCGCGCCCTTCAGCACCAGCGGTAGCCCCGCCAGGCTCATCACCACCCGTTCACAGCGCTGCGCCAGAGCCTGGTTCAGCCAGCCCAGTTCATCGCAAAAGCGGCGGGTCAGCGGATCCATGCCGATGGTACCCAGCCCCACTTCGTTGCTGACGATCACGACCGAGCCGGGATAGCACTCCAGGGCGGCAAGAAAGCCCTCACGCTCCCGCCCGAACACCTCCTCACCGGCAAACAGCAGGTTGCTCAGCCACAGGCTCATGCAGTCCACCAGCAGCAGTGGCGCCTGCGGCGCGGCGGCACGATCCGCCAGCACCGTCGCCAGGTGAAGCGGCTCTTCCGCCAGCGCCCAGTGCGCGGGCCGGCTCTGCTGGTGGCGGCGAATCCGGTCAGCCATCTCGGCATCCCCCGCGGTGGCGGTTGCGACGTAAACGACATCCCCACTGGCAGTGGCGGCGAACTGTTCCGCCAGCGCGGTTTTACCGGAGCGAATGCCGCCCAGCACCAGCGTGTGTTTTCCCGTCATCTCGCTCTGCTCTCCGATTTGCTGATGCTTCAATTTACAAACTCACCAAATAACCAAACCACCTTTTGGCCACCGGGAGGGCGGCACTTAAAGCCGGCGGCAGGATCGCCGCATCGTGACGGAAAGCGAAGGCGCAGGCAAATCATGGCCCAATGTGAACTACGTCACACCCGGGCAATATGCTACAACGTGTCACGTTTGAACCGGCAAGCCCGGAGCAACGTCCTGATAAAAACCAATAACAAAAACGCCTCAACAATAAAAAACCGTGAGCCGGAGGCACCGGCTCGCCACACGAATGAGAGGTAAACATGGAAAGCAACTACCGGTCCGTACCGCGGCTACGGACACTCACGGCCGCCCTGGCGACCACCCTGCTGGCACTGACCGGCTGCATCGGCGGGGACGGCGAGCCAGCTACTCCGGCAACGGCGGCTCCTGTCGTCGGCGGTGAGCAGAACGGGGTCAATATCACCCGCCAGCCTGCCATCACCCGTTACAGCTTTGCCAATGGCTGTTATCTGCTGGAATCCTCCGGTCAGTTTGTCGCCGCTGCCCCCGGGGCCGGCGGCTACACCACTACTGCGGACGCCGGCAGCGCCACCCCCTTCTACCTGCGTCCTACCGCACTCGGCTCCTACCTGCTGATGTCCGGCTACCAGCGCACCAGCGGTGAAACCGGACACTTCGAACTGCTCGGCATCAGCGATCCGGCCGGCGAGTTTCTCGACGCGGGCGGCAGCTTCATCGGTGAAGTCAGCTACCTGGTGGCCGGCCTCGGCGATACCACCAACCTGCTGCTGGATCCGCTTGCACCGCTGGGCAGCGCGGTTCGCGCCATCGGCGAAAGCATCGAGTTCAGTGGCGACCAGCTGGCCAACATCACCGTACGGCCGGCCCTGGCAATGGTCGACAGCCCCAGCGACCTCGCCGTCTGGCAACTCAATCAGCTTGGTGAGGCGCGTTTTACCCTGGCTTCCGACGTTACCGGCCTGCTGCTGGGCGTCTCGGAGGACGGTCTGGGGCTGGTCTCACCGTCGCTGGCCGATGCCGGCAATGAGTTCCGGCTAACCGCCGCCAGCGGCTGCGACAGTTACCCGGAGGCCGAACTCAATGCCGAGGACCTGAGCGGCGAGGGCCCCGCCATCTACCTGAAGGACGTAGACCGCTTCCGTAATGTCAAAGGCATCGACCAGGACGATGTCTTCGGTTTCGTCGACACCCATTCCCACATCTCGGCCTATGAATTCATCGGCGGGCGGGTCAACTACGGCGCTCCCTTCCACCGTTTCGGCGTCACCCACGCGCTGGAGAACTGCGAGGCCAACCACGGCCCCTGGGGCGCCACCGGCTTCGTGGAGCTGGCCACCACCGGCATCGGCCTGCACGACACCCAGGGCTGGCCCAGCTTCAACGACTGGCCACGCTACAACTCGCTGCAGCACCACCAGAGCTACTACCGCTGGCTGGAGCGGGCGCACCTGGCCGGCATGAAGATCATTGTTAACCACCTGGTGCACAACGAGGTGCTGTGCCGCATCAATCCGCAGAAGCAGAACGACTGCGATCCGATGGCCGCCATCCTGCTGCAGATCCAGCGGATGTATGAAATGCAGGACTACATCGATGCCCAGCACGGCGGCCCCGGCGCCGGCTGGTTCCGCATCGTGACCAGCCCCGGCGAGGCGCGCCAGGTGATTGACGACGGCAAGCTCGCCGTCGTACTGGGCATCGAAATGTCCAAGATCTTCCGCTGCGGCGAGTTCCTCGGTGTCGCCGAATGCACCCGGGAGGACATCACCGAGCGGCTGGATCAGCTCTACCAGCTGGGTGTGCGCAATATTTTCCCGGTCCACAAGTTCGATAACGCCTTTGGCGGCCACCTGCCCGACCTGTCCACCGGGATTGGCATCGGCCCCGTGCTGTATGCCGGCAACCTGCTGGAGACCGGTCACCCGGTGGAGTTCGAGGAATGCCCGGAGGAAGTGGAGTACAGCGGCGGCGAGCCGGACCAGAACGCCGACCTGCAGCCCTTCGGCCTGGTGGACCAGCTGCTGTACCAGATGGATTACCTGGGTGAACGCTTCCCGGAATCTCCGGAAGAAATGGCCGCACTGGACCCCCGTCGCGGTACTGACCAGCTGTGTAACCGCCGCGGCCTCAGTGACCTCGGTGATTTCCTGATCCGCGAGCTGATCCGTCGCAAGATGATGATCGAGACCGACCACATCAGCCGCAAGGCCGCCGCGCGGATTCTCGCCCTGACCGAGCCCCTCGACTACCCGGTCATCAACAGCCACGGCGGCTGGGGTGGCACCGAAGCCCTGCGGGACCGCATTGCAGCCCAGGGCGGTATCACCGCGTCGTTCGGCGGCACCCGCGACAACTGGGTCGACAAACTGACCCGGGACGGCAACCGGCCGCGGGCGGAACAGTACAAAGTGGGCCCGTTCGGCGGTGCCGGCTTCGCCTCCGACGTTAACGGCATTGCCCAGCTCGCCGCCAACCCTGGCACCGCAACGGATGAGGCCGGGCTGTACCCGTTCACTTCCATTGATGGCCGGATCCGTTTTGGCAAGCAACGCACCGGGGACCGCGAGTTCGGTCTCTACGACGGCCGCGGGGTGGCTCATTACGGCCTCTACCCGGACCAGATTGCCGACATGATCCGCCACAGCGAGCGCAGTCCGGCGCAGGTGGATGACGCCATCAACCAGCTGTTCACCTCCGCCGAAGCCTACCTGCGGATGTGGGAACGCATCGAGAACGCGCCGCTGTAATCGCGCCACAACAACCTTACCGGCCCTGCCCGGACACCGGGCGGGGCCCTTGGGAGAGACTTCGCATGAACAACACATTCCTTCCCGGGCGCGCGGATTATTCGGCGGTCCGCCTGCTGCCCTTGCTGCTGGCCAGCCTGTTACTCGGTGGATGCTTCGGAGGCGGCGGCGGCAGTGACGCACCCGCCGGCGCCCGCCCGGATACCACCAGCAACCCCGTGGCCGGTGACCAGCAATCCCGCTTCAGTGACGGCCGGGTGTTCCGGGTCGACGCCGGCCCCGACGCCACTGCCGACATGGTCAGCGCAATGATCCAGCTGCGCCCGGGCGATACCCTGGCGTTTGGCTGCGGCTTTATCGAACTGGACCATGGCCTGCTGATCCAGGCCACCGAGGATGTGCTCATCAAGGGCTGCGGCAAGGATGACACCGTGCTATCGTTCCGCAACAGCGACAACGTCACCGGCCTGGAAGCCCTCAACGTGCGGGGAATCACCGTCCAGGACCTGACCATTGCCGACTCACCGGGGGATGCCTTCAAGCTCAAGGGCGTGAAATGGGGCACCCTGCGCAACGTGCGCGCCATCTGGTCCGGTGGCGGCGAGCCCATCACCGCCAGCAACTACGCCAACCGGCTGCAGGTGCAGTGCACCAACCCGCCGCTGAACGAGGGCGACCCGACCCCGGATTACATCCCCAGCTCCGCCAGCGGCCGCTACGGCATCTACCCGGTGGAATCGGAGAACATCCTGGTGGATAACTCCGAATCGGTGGGTGCCTCCGACGCCGGTATCTATGTCGGTCAGACCAACACCGCGATCATCCGCAACAGCCGTGCGGTATACAACGTCATGGGCTTCGAGATCGAGAACGTCCAGGGTGGCGAGTACGACAGCAACCTGGCCGAGTGCAATACCGGCGGCTTCCTGATCTACGACCTGGAGAACATCACCCAGTACGGTGATACCTCGGTGATGCTCAACAACGTTGCCCGCAACAACAACACCTACAACTTCGCCCACAGTGGCCTGGTGTCTGCCGTGCCCCGCGGCACCGGCTTCATCACCCTGGGCTACGACAATATCGAGATCTTCAACAACACCTTCGAGGATCACAGCACTGCAGCGGTCATCTACACCAGCTACGAGCTGATCGACGGCAAGGGCAAGACCGCCGACAAGAAACTGGATCCCTACACCGAGGGCCTGCACATCCACCACAACGTGATGCGCAATTCCGGCTACGACCTGCCGCCGCCGAACCTCGAGAAGGTGTTGCTGGAGGGCCAGGTGGAAAGCGTGCTGCCGACGCTGATCGGCCTGAAAAACCTCGGCAATCCCGGCCAGGGTGCGCACATCGTCTGGGACGGCCTGCTGGATGAGCTGGACGGCGACTGCCCGTTTCCGCTGGACGCCAGTGGCCAGCCGGTACCGAAGGACGCCCATGGCAAACCGATTCACACCAACGAACACCCCAACCCGGCCTGCCACTATAACGCCTACAAGTTCGACACCGCCGGTAACCGCAAGCTGCCCCGGTGGGGCTCCTGTTTCCATGACAACGATCTGGGCCCGGAAAGCCAGGCCTACATGAATTTCCACGGCACCCAGGGGCTGGAACTGGTACTCGCGGCTGCCGAACAGGACCCCGCCATCCTCACCCCTGAAGGCCTGCAATCGGTGTTTGAGGGGCTGACCGGAGTGGTTGCGGATACCGATGCCACGGTCCATGACTGCCAGGCCCGCTTTGGTACCGTGCTGGCCCCGCTGCCACGGGTCACCATTCCGCCGTTCCAGCGCAGCGGCACGGTCGACCCGGCTCCCAGCGCGGAGTACATCAACCGGTTGTGCAGCAAACCTGCGAGGCCCGGCGTGGTGAACCGCGACGCCCTGGCGGTGAATTGCCCCACCCTCGACCAGTACAACCTGTTCGCCGACCCCCACGACCCCCGCAGCACCCCCAATGAGGGCGGCGTGCCCTTTGTGCTGAACAGCAAACTGTTCTCCGACTACGCCACCAAATACCGGGTTGCCTTCGTGCCCCCCGGCACCAGGGCTGTGTATGTGGACGGCCAGGGTGGCAGCAACGTCAACGGCACCCTTCACTTCCCGACCGGCACGGTGATCGCCAAAACCTTTGCGTTCACCGATGAAAGCACCGGCACGGAAGAACTGGTGGAAACCCGCCTGCTGATCAAGCGGGTCAGCGAGAGCGGCAAGGCGTTCTGGGACGGGCCCACCTATATCTGGGAAACCGGCAGTGACGGCCAGCCCGTCGCCAGGCTGGCCATGGGCGGTGGCACCCGCGCCGTCAGCTGGCATTACCAGGATGAGGTCACCGGCGAGCTGGTCAGCGGCAGCACCGCGGCCTACGCCATTCCCAACGCCAACCAGTGCATCACCTGTCACAGCAATGACGATGTGGAATCCGGTGCCGCGCCCATCGGCCCGAAACCCCGCAACCTCAACCGGGCCTACGCGCCGGAATCGTCGTTCATGGGCACCGGCGGCCAGGGCGGCTTCCCGCGGGTTAACCAGCTGCAGTACTGGGCGGACCAGGGCATTCTGACCAACCTGCCGGCACTGCAGATCGATAACCGTGGCGTTGCCACCAACATTGAACGGCTGCCCCACTGGAACCTCCCCGGCGACAGCGGCGCGGTGGCCGGTTCGGCGGCCGATATCGAGGCACGGCTGCGGGCCTACCTGGAGGTGAACTGCCAGCACTGCCATAACGACCGTGGCGCGGCGTCCAATACCGGTTATTACCTCGACCATTTCCGCACCGTGGACGCCGGCTACGGCATCTGCAAAAAGCCCACGGCCACGGGCGGCGGCTCCTGCGGCCGCCAGCACATCGTGGTACCGGGTGATGCGGACAGCTCCATCGTAGCCTGCCGCATGGCCGACGACAGCGACCCCCAGCGGCGCATGCCGCCGATCGCCCGCAGCGTCGCCCATGACGAAGGCGTGGCGCTGCTGACCCAGTGGATCAACACGGTGGTGGACAGCAGCTACGCCAATGGCGATGCCTGCGGCAACGGCAGCATTTTCCAGGCGCTGCAGTAAGCCTCGGGAACGGGGGCAGGCCTCGGGTCTGTCCCCGTTCCAGGACCGCACTGTCATGGCCCCTGCCCACTCCCGCTGCTATATTGCTCCCAAACACCCCAACCCCTACGGGAGATTTCATGCAGGCCGAGTTGATCGACATCCGCAACCACATGGCACAGTTTCCGCCGTTCGAAGAGTTGCCGGACGCGATGCTCGACAGGGTAGTGGAACGGATTGAAGTGGCCTACTACCGCGCCGGCACTCCGATTCTGGCCATCGGCCAACCCAACCACTGGCTGTATTACATCCGCAGCGGCGCGGTGGAAGTGTTCCGCCGCTCCGGCGAGCTTTACAACCGCATTGGCGAGGGCGAGATCTTCGGCCAGTTCGGCCTGTTGATGAACAAGCAGGTGCGGTTTCCGGTCAAGGCGCTGGAAGACAGCCTCGTTTATCGCATTCCCGACGAAATATTCCAGTATTTGTGGGAAAATGACGACAATTTCGCCGATTTTGTTGAAATTGAAGACCGCAGCCGACTGCGTTCCGCATTGTCCCGGCGGGAAAAATCCAACGAGCTGATGACCTCCCGGGTCACCCGGCTGATTTCCCGGGCACCGGTGTCGGCACCCTGCACCATCCGTCTGCAGGAAGCCGCCCGCATCATGACCGAGCATGGCGTATCGGCACTGCTGCTGATGGCGGAGGATAGCGACCAGCCCCACCTGCAGGGCATCATCACCGACCGGGATCTGCGCACCCGCGCACTCAGCGAGGCGCTGCCGTCAGAAACCCCCATCAGCGACATCATGACTGAGGGCCTGATCACCACCCGCGCCAACGCCTTTATCTTCGAAGCCATGCTCACCATGCTGCACAACAACGTCCATCATCTGCCGGTGATGGACGGCGACGAGGTACGGGGCGTGATTGCGCTGTCCGATATCGTCAAGTACGAGAGCCAGAGCAGCCTGTACCTGGTGAGCAACATCTATCACCAGCAGGATGTGAAGGGCCTGAAGAAGATCAGCCGAGATGTCCGTGACAGCTTTGTCCGCATGGTCAATGAAGACGCCAACTCCCACATGATCGGCAGCGCCATGGCCGGGATCGGCCGCAGCTTCACCCAGCGCCTGCTGGAGCTCGGCGAAGAAAAACTAGGCCCGCCACCGGTGCCCTACTGCTTCATGGCCCTGGGCTCGATGGCGAGGGACGAGCAACTGGTGGTGACCGACCAGGACAACGCGATGATCCTCGATGACAGCTTCGTGCCCGAGCAGCATGACGGCTACTTCCTGGAACTGGCCCGGTTTGTCAGCGATGGCCTCGCCCAGTGCGGCTACAGTTACTGTACCGGGGATATCATGGCCACCAATCCGAAATGGCGTCAGCCCCTGAAGGTGTGGAAGTCCTACTTCACTGACTGGATCGAGGATCCGCGGGCGGAAGCCCTGCTCAACAGCAACATTTTCTTCGACCTGGACGGCATCCACGGCGAGACCCGCTTCGCCGAACAGCTGAAAACCCTGGTGGCCGACAAGGCGTCCAACAGCCAGCGATTCCTCGCCATGCTGGCCCGCAATGCCCTCAACCGTACGCCGCCGCTGGGCTTTTTCCGCACCTTTGTGCTGGAAGAAGACGGCGAACACAACAAGACCTTCAACCTGAAACGGCGCGGCACCGCGCCGCTGTCAGACCTGATCCGGATTCACGCCCTGGCCTCCGGCTCCCGGGCCCAGAACTCCTTCGAGCGCCTCAACGACATTGCCCGCACCCGGCTGCTGCAGGGGGAAAGTGTGGGTAACCTGCGGGACGCCCTGGAGTTCATCTCCATCGTGCGGATCCGCCACCAGGCCCTCGCCATCGAGGCGGGCCGCGAGCCGGACAACAATGTGCGCCCCCAGGACCTGTCGCCGTTCGAACGCAGCCACCTGAAAGATGCCTTCCAGGTGGTCAACAATGCCCAGAAGTTCCTCCGCTTCCGCTACGGTTCGGTGGCCGGCCGCCATGTCTGATACGACGATCCGCAGCCCGGTGGCAGGGAGCGACCGCGGCCCCTCCGGCAATCGCAAGCCCTGGCCGGAACGCTACCGCGAGCTGGCCGACCGGGCCAGGGACCCGCGGCTGCAGGCGTTTTACCGCGCCGGCTGCCCGGCGGCGGACACCCCCATCGCGGAGGTACCGCTGGTGGCGCTGGATTTCGAAACCACCGGGCTGGACGCCGAGTGGGACTCCATCGTCAGTATCGGGCTGGTGCCCTTCACTCTTGCCGCAATCCGGCCCGGCGAGGGCCAGCACTGGCTGGTCAAACCGAAGAAATCCCTGAGCCGGACCTCGGTCACCATCCACGGCATTACCCACAGCGACCTGCAGCAGGCGCCGGACATCGGGGAACGCTTCGGGGAGCTGTTGAGTGCCCTGGCAGGGCGGGTACCGGTGGTGCACTATCGCGGTATCGAGCAGCCGTTTCTCAATGCCGCCCTGCAATGGCGACTGCAGGAAAGCATCCAGTTTCCGGTGCTCGACACCATGGAAATCGAAGCGCACCTGCACCCCGACCGCCAGCCCGCACTCTGGCAGCGGCTGCTGGGTAGGAAACCGGTGTCGATCCGGCTGGCCGACAGCCGCAGGCGCTATAACCTGCCCCACTACGCCTCCCATAACGCGATGGTCGATGCCCTGGCCACCGCGGAGCTGCTGCAGGCCCAGATCCAGCATCACTTCAGCCCGCAAACCCCGATCGGGGACCTCTGGCTCTAACGCCCGGTCGCCGACTCACCGTCACCCTGCGGCATCGCCGCGGGTGCGAAGCGGGCGAAGTCCAGCTCATAGTCCTTGCCGTAGACCTGCTCGATGAACTGGTAGCGACCGGAATTGAAGGTGTAGAACCTGTACCGCAACGGATTCTTTTTGTAGTAATCCTGGTGGTATTCCTCCGCCGGGTAGAAGCGCTCGAACGGTACGATCTCGATGACCACCGGCGTGTCATAGACCCCGGAGGCCTGCAGCTGCTGTTTCGCCGCCTGCGCCAGCCGTTGCTGGCCGGTATCGTGATAGAAGATGGCCGGGCGGTACTGTTTGCCCCGGTCGACAAACTGGCCATTGGCATCGGTCGGATCCATCATCCGCCAGAGGCCCTGCAGCAAGCCCTCGTAGGTGATCTGCCCGGGATCGTAATAGACCTGAACCGCTTCGGTGTGGCCGGTGGCGCCGGAAGACACCTGCTCGTAGCTGGGATTGGCCTCCTCACCACCGGCATAACCGGACACCGCTTCCACCACCCCGGGAATCTTCTCGTAGCCGGCTTCCACGCACCAGAAGCAGCCACCGGCAAAAGTGGCCACCGCCAGCTTTGGGTTATCCGGGGCGTAGGGATTGTCGACGCGCTCTTCAGCCACCAGGCCGCCATTACCCAACATTGCGGCAGCGACCAGCAGCAACGCCGCCACGGTTGTCGGAAATCGGAAAATCATCGGGTACCCTCCGCAAAAAATCAGACCCTGCTCTCGGAATAGGGCCCCGGTTTCCGCAAAAGGTTCCGTCAAAGCCCCGAATTCAGCCCAGTTTGCCCATCAGACGCTCCCGGATAATGCTCTCCGCGTCCGCCATGATGCGGCTGATCAGTTCTTCGCAGCCGGGCACGTCATGGATCAGTCCCGCCACCATGCCGCAACTCCAGGCTGCCTCATCCATCTTGCCCTCATGGAGGACCTGCCTGCCCTTGACGCCCGTCACCAGGTGGCGGATATCGTCGATGGTGGTGGCCGCACCCTTCTCCGCCTCGATGCGGAGAATCTCCTCCACCGCCCGGTTCTTCTGGACCCGCTCGGTGTTCCGCAGCGGGCGCATGATCAGACAGGTCTGCAGCTCGTCCGCCTCGACAATGGTTTCTTTCACCCGCTCGTGAATGGGCGCTTCCCGGGTGGCCAGGAAACGGGTTCCCATGTTGATGCCTTCCGCGCCCAGGGCCAGGGCAGCCACCAGGCTGCGGCCGTCGGCCATCCCACCGGACGCGACAAAGGGAATCGACAGGGCTTCTGCGGCCCGCGGCAACAGGATGAAATTGGGGATGTCGTCTTCACCGGGATGCCCGGCACACTCGAAACCGTCCACACTCACCGCGTCACAGCCAATTCGTTCCGCCTTCAGCGCATGACGGACCGAGGTGCACTTGTGAATCACCCGAATGCCCGCCGCCTTGAGCTGGGGCATGTACTTTTCCGGACTGCGACCGGCGGTCTCAACGATTTTGACGCCGCCATCGATAATGGCCTGGATATATTCCGGGTACGGTGGCTCCTTGAACGACGGCAGGAAGGTGAGGTTGACCCCAAACGGCTTGTCCGTCATCTCGCGGCAGCGGGCAATTTCCCGCGCCAGGTCTTCCGGGCTGGGCTGGGTCAGCGCGGTGAGGATACCGAGGCCGCCGGCATTGGACACCGCGGCGGCCAGTTCGGCGTAGCCGACCCAGTGCATGCCGCCCTGGATGATCGGATGCTCGATGCCGAACAGTTCCGTAATTCTGGTCTTCATAGCGGGAACCCTGCTTTGTGGTTAGAATTGGTCCAAAAGTAAAATGAGGTTTCAGTGACCACTAAAATAACAAAAGCCACACCTGCCGATGCCTTCCGCCGCGCACGCCGGATGTGGCTCAAGGGCGAGCGAATTCACCTGGCGTCGCTGGCGGCCGAACTCAACATCGGACGGGCCACCCTGTTCCGCTGGGTCGGCAACAAGGACCTGCTGATGGGCGAAATTCTCTGGTCACTCTACGAACCGGTCCGCCTGCAGGCGCTTACCGAAACCCCCGGCGAGGGGGTGGACTTCGTGGTGGGCGTCTATCGGCGCATCAACTATACCCTGCTCCATTCCGAGCCGCTGCGGCGCTTCGTGCATGAAGACCCGGAATACGCCCTGAAAATCCTCACCTCATCCCAGTCCACCCTGCACAGCCGCACGGTGGAAGCCAACACCCGGACCCTGCGGGACCAGGTCGCCTCCGGCCACCTCAACCCCCCGATGAACATCGATAGCCTGTCCTACTTCATGGTGCGGCTCGCCGAATCCTGCCTGTACAGCGACATCATCTGCGGCCGTGAACCGCGGGAAGAAGAACTGGAGGATGCCTGCACCGCCGTCCGCATCCTGCTGGGCGGCAAAGCCTGAACGAGGCACTCCTTCTAAGTTCATGAGGTCTGGGGTGGGGGCTCTTTTCTGCCGGGAAAAAGATGTCTGAGCGCAGCGAGTTATTTTTCCCAGAAGAAAAGAGCCTTCGCCCCGGGCCCACCGCCTGCCTGGCAGGCAATCACGGCACCGGGCTGGTTCGCTCCGTTACAGCTGCAACGACCGCACTTCCAGAAACTCCTCCAGCCCCCACTTGCCAAACTCCCGTCCGATGCCGGAATGGCCGAAACCACCGAACGGCGCCAGCGGATTGAACGCGCCACCGTTGACGAACACCTGGCCGGTACGCAGCTTGCCTGCCACCTGTTTTGCCTTCGCGGCATCGGCCGACCATACCGCCCCAGACAGCCCATAGGCGGTGCCGTTGGCAATGCGGACCGCTTCGGCTTCGTCGCGGTAGGGAATCACGCACAGCACCGGGCCAAAAATCTCTTCCTGGGCGATACGGGCATCCGGCTTGACATGACCGAACACCGTCGGCTTCACGAAATAGCCCTGCTCCAGGCCTTCCGGTGCGTCCGGGCCGCCAGTAACCAGCGTGGCCCCCTCCTCGATACCCAGCCGAATGTACTCCACCACCCTGTCACGCTGCTGGGCCGACGCCAATGGGCCAAGGCGGGTGGCCTCGTCCAGCGGATTGCCCAGGGTCATCTTCGCCATCACCGCAGCGGCCAGTTCACAGGCCTCGTCGTGGCGGTCTGCAGGCACCAGCATGCGGGTCAGTGCGGTACAGGTCTGGCCCGAGTTCTGCAGGCAGTTGGTGACCGTGCCCTTCACCGCCGCCGCCAGGTCGGCATCCGGCAGAATGACCGACGCCGACTTGCCGCCCATCTCCAGGGCAATGCGCTTGAAGTCATCGGCCGCGGCGTGGGCAATCAGGTGGCCGGTGCGGGTGGAACCGGTGAACGACACCATCCGTACCGCCGGGTGTTTGATCAGGGTATCGCCAACCGTCTGGCCGAGACCGCAAACCAGGTTGAACACCCCTTTGGGCAGATCGGTCGCATCGAGGATTTCGACCAGGATGTACGCGCTCTGGGGCGCAATTTCCGACGGCTTGAGCACCACCGTGCAACCGGCGGCCAGGGCCGGCACAATCTTCAGGATGACCTGGTGCAGGGGATAGTTCCACGGCGTGATGCAACCGACCACACCCACCGGGGCGTACTGCACTTCCGAGTTACCGGACTGCTCGGTGAACGGATAGTCCGGCAACATCTTCAGGTAGGTCTTGGTGACCGTGGCCGGCAGCCCGGCCTGAATGATGCCGGACAGTTTGAGTGGCATACCCACTTCACGGCACACCGCCTCGGCAATGTCGCCGGCCCGTTCCTTGAGGCCGGCATGGAGCTGTTCCAGCACCTTGATGCGGGTTTCCAGGGAACTCTCTGACCAGTCGGCAAACGCCGCATCGGCAGCGGCAATGGCCTGTTCCATCTCGGCCCGGCCGGAGGATGGCACCCGGGCAATCACCTCACCGGTCGCCGCCTCGTGGACATCGATGGTGTCACCACTCCAGTCCTGCCACTGACCGTTGATATAGTTCTTGCTGAGATTCTTCATAGCTCTGCTCCTTGATCAGTCAAACACAATCACGCCACGGGCATTCTTGCCGGCCACCATATCATCAAAGGCCTGGGCAGCGTCATCAATGCTGTAGGTGCGGGTGACCAGTTCGTCGAGCTTGAGTTTACCGGCCTTGTAGAGGCCGAGAATACGGGGGAAGTCGTGCTGGGGGCGGGCAGAACCGAGCCAGCTGCCCTTCAGAACCCGCTCGTCCGCCGGCAGGGTCAGGGTTGTGATGGCGGTTTTGTCCTTCGGGTCGGCCACGCCGACAACCACGGCAGTGCCGCCACGACCAAGGGATTTGTAGGCCTGCTCGACCACCGCTCCGGCACCCACGCATTCGAACGCGTAATCAACCCCACCGGTCAGTTTCTTCACGGCTTTGGCGGCGTCGTCCACCTCGTTGATATTGATGGTATGGGTGGCGCCAAACTGTTTCGCCATTTCCAGTTTGCCGGGGTTGCTATCCACCGCAACGATCATTTCGGCGCCGGCGGTGGCGCAGCCCTGTATCGCGTTGAGGCCGACGCCACCGATACCGAAGACCGCAGTACGGGAACCCGGCTCCACCTTCGCGGTATTGAATACGGCACCAACGCCGGTCATCACGGCACAGCCCACCAGGGCGGCGTTCTGCATGGGCACGGTGTCGTCCACCTTGACGCAGTTGTCCACGTGCATGGTGGCGTATTCGGCCATCACCCCGCAGGCGCCGAATACGTTGAGGGGTTCACCATTGGCGTCTTTGGTTCGTACCGTGCCATCCGGCAGGGTGAACATGGCGTTGCGGGCGTTCTCGCACAGCACCGGCCGGCCACGAACGCACTGGCGGCATTTGCCGCACATGGAGATGAAGGAGCTGACTACGTGGTCCCCTTCCTTGAAGGCGGTCACGCCTTCGCCCACTTCCACCACAATACCGGCGGCTTCGTGGCCCAGGACCAGGGGTGGCGGGTAGGGGATCTTGCCGGTGGTGGCGGAGAGGTCGCTGTGACAGACGCCGCAGGCGCCGATCCGGAGGGTGATTTCGTCCCGCTTGGGGCCTTCCACGGTGATGGTTTCAACCTGAACGGGCTGACCCCATTCGCGGCAGACAACGGCTTTGGCTTTTCTGTCCATCGGGTTTTGCTCCTTGGTTCTTGTCGTTAGTGGCTGGAGTCGGCAGCCTGCAGACTAGGGAGTTGGCCCGGGGTGGGGGCATTTCTTAAGGGAAAAGAACTCGCTGCGCTCAGACACCTTTATCCCGTCAGAAATGCCCCCACCCCGGACCTCACTGGCTATACCGTTATCCCGGCTTGCAGCTTCAGGATGCCTCCGGATTACTCAGAACTCTGCGTCGGTCATGCCCAGGGCGGTGGTATCGACCGCATTCAGCAATCCGGCCAGGGTGACCACCTTTGGCAATTCATACCTGGCAAAGTACTCGCAGGCTTTTACCTTACCCTCGTAGAATTCCGCTGTCTGCCCGCCGTTGCCCTGCAAACCGGCATTGGCCTTGATAGCCTGTCGCAGCCAGAGCCAGCCAACGACGGTATGGCCGAAGGCTTCCAGATAGAGGGAGGCGTTGGCCAGGGCTTGCTCCACCTTGCCCGCCGCTTTCTCGGCATTGAGGGTCGTGGTCGCCTCCGCCAGGGCGCGGACAGCCCGCTCCAGCTGGTCGGCGCTGGCTGTCAGCCGGTCGATGCCACGGGCTTCGCCGATGGTGGCGGCGATGCGGTCCAGCAGTTCCCGGTAGAACCGGCCACCGGCCAGGGAGACCTTGCGGCCCAGCAGGTCGACGCCCTGGATGCCGTGGGTGCCTTCGTGGATCGGGTTGAGGCGGTTGTCGCGGTAGAACTGCTCGACCGGGTATTCCCGGGTATAACCGTAGCCACCGTGCACCTGGATCGCCAGGCTGTTGGCTTCCAGGCAGAACTGGGATGGCCAGGACTTGATGACCGGGGTGAGCAGATCCAGCAGGCCGGCGGCAAGCTGGCGCTGATCTTCGCTGGCGGCGTGTTTCTTTTCGTCCACCAGCATGGCGCCCTGCAGGCACAGCGCCAGGCCACCTTCGACGTAGGCTTTCTGGGTCAGCAGCATGCGGCGGATGTCGGCGTGGCGGATCAGCGGCACCTGCGGGGTCAGCGGGTCTTTCTCGCCCACCGGGCGACCCTGCTTGCGCTCGCGGGCGTACTCCAGGGCGTGGAGATAGCCGGTGTACCCGAGCATCACCGAACCCAGGCCAACACCGATGCGGGCTTCGTTCATCATGTGGAACATGGCGGCGAGGCCATGGTTGGCTTCTCCTACCAGGTAACCCACGGCACCGTCCTGCTCACCGAAATTGAGCATGGTGGAGGTGGTACCCCGGTACCCCATCTTGTGGATCAGGCCGGCCAGGGCCACGTCATTGCGGGCACCGAGGCTGCCGTCGTCATTGACCAGGATCTTCGGCACGATGAACAGCGAAATCCCTTTTACCCCCGGCGGGGCATCCGGCAGACGGGCCAGCACCATGTGAATGATGTTGTCGCTCAGCTCGTGGTCACCGGCCGAGATGAAGATCTTGTTGCCGAACAGGCGATAGCTGCCGTCTTCCCGGGGCTCGGCACGGGTGCGCAGGTCACCCAGCGACGAACCGGCATGGGGCTCGGTCAGGCACATGGTGCCGAAGAATCGGCCGGCCATCATCGGCTCGGCGTATTTCTTCTGCTGGTATTCATTGCCCTGGGCCATGATCAGGTTGGCGGCAGCAATGGTCAGGCCGGCGTAGCCCTGGGTGCCGACGTTGGCACCCTTGAGCAACCCCACACACATCTGGGCCACCGCGGCCGGCAGTTGCATGCCGCCGCGTTCGAAGTCCTGGCCGGCCGCCATCAGGCCGGTGTCCCGCAGAACATCCAGTGCCTGCCGCACCTCCGGCCGCATCACCACCCGACCGTCCTCGAAGCGCGGCTCTTCCTCGTCAACCAGCCGGGCGTGGGTGGCGAATTCTTCGGCGGCCACTTTCAGGGCAAGGTCCAGCGCCGCCTGCAGGGTTTCCCGGTTATGCTCGGCATAGCGCGGGTAACCCAGCGCCTGTTCGACCTCGTGAAGCTCAAAGAGCTGAAACGCCAGGTCCTGGGGGTTGATGATCTTCTGCATGGCCTCACACCACTTCGAACAGGCCGGCGGCGCCCTGGCCACCACCGATGCACATGGTGACGACAACGTACTTCGCACCACGGCGCTTGCCTTCGATCAGCGCGTGCCCGGTCAGCCTTGAGCCGGTAACACCGTAGGGGTGGCCAATGGCAATGGAACCGCCGTTGACGTTCAGCTTGTCCATGGGGATGCCGAGACGGTCACGGCAGTACACCACCTGGGAGGCAAAGGCCTCGTTCAGTTCCCACAGATCGATGTCATCCATGGTCAGGCCGGTACGCTCCAGCAGCCGCGGAATGGCGAACACCGGGCCGATGCCCATTTCATCCGGCTCGCAGCCGGCGACGGCGAAACCGCGGAAAATACCCATCGGTTCGAGGTTGTGCTTCTCGGCGTAGGTGCTGTTCACCACGGTGCAAACCGAGGCACCGTCGGACAGCTGGCTGGCATTACCGGCGGTGATGAACTGGTCAGCACCCCGCACCGGCTCCAGGCCGGCGAGGCCTTCAAGGGTGGTGTTCGGGCGGTTGCATTCGTCACGATTGAGGGTGACCTGCTGTTCGCTCACCTCACCGGTTGCCTTGTCTTTCACCAGCATGGTGGCATCGAAGGGCACGATCTCGTCGTCGAACTTGCCGGCCTGCTGGGCGGCGGCAGTGCGCAGCTGGGAGGCCAGGGCGTACTCATCCTGGGACTCGCGGCTGACGTTATAGCGCTGGGCGACGATGTCGGCGGTCTCGATCATCGACAGGTAGAGCTCGGGCTTGTGCTTCATCAGCCACTCGTTGCTGGCCCGATACTGGTTGATCTTGTCGTTCTGGCACAGGGAGATGGACTCCACACCACCGGCAACGATGGCGGGGATCTTCTCCGCCACGACCCGCTGGGCGGCGATAGCGATGGACTGCAGGCCCGAGCTGCAGAACCGGTTGATGGACATACCGGCGGTGGTCACCGGCAGGCCACCACGAATCGCCGCGAGACGGGCCATGTTCTTGCCCTGGCAGCCTTCGTGGAAGGTGGCGCCGAGGATGACGTCTTCAACAACGCCGGAATCAATGCCGGCACGCTCGACCGCGTGGCGGATCACATGACCGGCCATGTCGACGCTGTGGGTGTTGTTCAGGGCGCCGCGGTAGGATTTACCGAGGCCGGTACGGGCGGTGGAAACGATAACGGCATCAGACATAACAGTGTCCTTCTTGGCAAGGGGCAAGCCGCTGGCCTGCCCGGAAAATCAGGGGTGACGGGGACAGACCGAAGGTCAGTCCCCTCTACAAGGCTCAATCATCAGGGACTGACCTCGGGTCTGCCCCCTGTACAAGGCTCGATCTTCGGGGACTGACCTCCGGTCTGTCCCCGCGGATCCGGATTACAGGTCGCCGAACTTCCGGCCTTCGCGGACCAGCTGCTCCAGCAGTGCTGCAGGTTTCCACTGCTCACCACCGAGGGTGTCGTGGAACCGCTTTACGGTGTCGAGGATGCTGTCCAGGCCGATCTGGTCCGCCCAGAACATCGGGCCACCACGGTAGGCCGGGAAGCCATAGCCAAAGATCCACACCACGTCGATGTCGAGGGAACGGTCGGCGATGCCTTCTTCGAGGATTTTGGCGCCCTCGTTGATCATCACGTACATGCAGCGCTCAAGGATTTCCTGATCGGTAATTTCCCGCGGGGTGATGCCCTGCTCCTGGCGGAAGGCGGCAATCAGCTGCTCCACCTCCGGGTCGGGAATCGGCTTGCGGCTGCCTTCTTCGTATTTGTAGACACCGGCCTGGGTCTTCTGGCCCAGTCGGCCCTGTTCGGCCAGCTTGTCCATCCAGGATGCCGGGACATTCTCCCCGGCCTTGCGGCGCTCCTCGCGGATGCGGTAGCCAACATCGATGCCGGCGAGGTCCGACATGGCAAACTGGCCCATGGGATAACCCAGGTCGGTCAGCACCTTGTCCACCTGCTGGGGTGTCGCCCCTTCGTTGACCAGCGCCATCGCCTCAGCACCACGCTGGTGCAGCATGCGGTTGCCGACAAAGCCGTAGCAGTTGCCCACCAGCACACCCACCTTGCGGATTTTCTTCGCCACGTCCATCACCGTCGCCTTGACCTCATCGGAGGTCTGGCTGCCACGGACATTCTCCAGCAGTTTCATCACGTTGGCAGGGCTGAAGAAGTGCATTCCCACCACATCCTGCGGACGGGCGGTCGCCGAGGCGATCTCGTCGATGTCCAGGGTGGAGGTGTTGGAGGCCAGGATGGCGCCGGGCTTACAGACCTCGTCCAGACGGGCAAAGATCTCTTTCTTGATCGCCATGTTCTCGAACACCGCCTCGATCACCAGGTCGACCTGACTGAAATCCTCGTAGGCCAGGCTTGGCGTGATCAGCGCCATACGCTCTTCCACCTGGGCCTGGGTCAGTTTGCCCTTCTTTGCGCTGTTCTCGTAATTGCGACGGATGATGGCGAGACCCTTGTCGAGGGCGTCCTGCTTGACCTCCAGCAGGATGACCGGAATACCGACATTGGCGAAGTTCATGGCGATGCCGCCACCCATGGTACCGGCACCGATGATGCCTACGCTGCGGACGTCACGAACCGGGGTATCCTTGGCCAGGCCCTTGACCTTGGAGGCCTCGCGCTCGGCAAAGAAGGCGTGGATCAGGCCGGCGCGCTGGGGTGACGCCATGCACTCCATAAACAGTTCGCGCTCGCGCTTCAGGCCGTCAAAAAATGGCAGGTTGAAGGCGGCTTCGACAGCGTCGAGGCACTTGAACGGCGCGAACAGGCCGCGGGCTTTCTGTTGCAGGCCGGCGCGGAACCGCTCAAAGACATCGCTGCCCTTGTCGGCATCAATCTTGTCGGTCAGCTCACGCACCTTGCGCACCGGCTTACCGGCGTCGGCAATCTGCTGCGCGAAGGCGAGGCCGACCGCGCGGATGTCAGAGCCGTCTTCCACCGCATCGAGGATACCCAGCGCCAGCGCCTCTCCGGCGGCAACAAAGTCCCCGGTGGTGATCATCTCCAGGGCTTTCTGGGCGCCGGCCAACCGCGGCAGACGCTGGGTACCGCCGGCACCGGGCAGCAGGCCCAGCTTGACCTCCGGCAGGCCCACTTTGGCACTGGCCAGCGCCACCCGGTAATGGCAGCCGAGCGCCACTTCCAGCCCGCCACCGAGAGCGGTGCCGTGGATCGCCGCCACCACCGGTTTGCTGGCGTCTTCTATGCGGTTAATCACCGAGGGCAGACCCGGTTCCTGCATCGGCTTGCCGAATTCGCGGATATCAGCACCGGCAATAAACGTGCGGCCTTCGCACACCACCAACAGGACCTTGGCATCAGCATCCTGCTCACCCTGCTCCAGGGCTGCCAGCAGGCCGGAACGGACAGCGTGGCTAAGGGCATTGACCGGTGGATAATTGACGGTAATCACACCAATACTGCCGTCACGGTTGTAAGTTACGACCTCAGACATAATCTCTCCTCGCTCTGTATGGAATGTAGTTTTATCAAGCGAAACAAGATAACGATTTAATACAAGTTTCAGACAGGTTTCAACCACCGATTAAAAGCACTGAACAAAAAAAAGCCGCAGGACCAGGTCCTGCGGCTTTCAGATTAGTACCGGTTGCTGAAGGCGGCCACGCCATCAGCCGGCTGCGGTATCAGACCCCGAGGGATTCGATATCGCTGGCGAGAATCGCGAGCTGGTGCGCAATGGACTCCCGCAGCTTTTCCGCAGACACCAGGTAGGACGGTGCGGCACAGGTCAGTGCCATGATAGTGCCATCCTGCAGGCGCACCGGAACACCGGCGGTGTTGATGTTGCGGTCCCACTCGCCCAGTGACAGGCAGAAGCCGTGCTGCTGGAAATCTTCCATCGCACGCTCCAGGCCGGCCTTCTTTTCCGGCCACACCTCGGGGCCGTACTTCTCAGACATGGCATCGTCCAGCAGCTTGCGCGCGGAATCGGTAACCGCACAATAGTAGGCACGCCCCGCCGCGGTGGTCGCCATCGGCAGCTTCAGGCCGATGTCCATGCGCAGCAGGGAGGCTTCCGGCGGCAACCGGTTTTCCACATAGATCATGTGCAACCGGTCGCGGCAGGTCAGCCCCACCGACATATTGGTCTGGCGGGCAAACTCGTCCATGTAGGGCTTGGCGAGCTGGCGCACTTTCAGGTTGGAGACATAGGCGTAACCCAGTGCCAGCACTCCGGAGCTGAGCTGGTATTTTTCCAGCACCGGGTTATAGCTCAGGTAACCGAGCTTGGTCAGGGTATAGGTCATCCGCGAAACCGTCGGTTTCGGCAGCCCGGTCAGGCGCGCAATGTCCTGGTTACCGAGAATCACCGAGCCCTGACTGAACGCCCGCAGCACATCCAGCCCCCGGGACAGGGCTTCCACAAACTTGCGGTCTTTTTCCGGTTTTACCGGAACGCCGTCACCGGATGCCACTGTCAGCTCCGGTTTCCTGGCTTTCTCATTTGTCATAAACTGGCGCCTCCAACAGCTTCGCCTGATCCGGTGCGACCGGAACCACCCGCCGGCAGACGGCCAGCCCGGGTAATGCCCCAATCCTGATTAATGCTATTGCTCTGAACAGTTCGATAGCCAAAGCACAAAAAGTGAACGTATTTTAATAGCTGAAAGGCTCAAGTACCAACGACTCTTTTCAAAATACGTGCCAAATATGAAACACTCCATTCTTTTGTTTCAAAATTGTCGACCAATTGCGCACATCAAAACCTGTTTTTAGAATTAAAAACGGTATATGGTTCTGCAAAGCGAAACAGAAAATCCAAAGATAATCAACCTGACAACTCCGGGGAATACCATGAAGATTCTTTTTGTCGCAGGAGATCCCAAGCCGGAGCGCTGGACAATTCCGATCCAGGAACTGCTGCCAGAGGCCGAAGTGCATGTCTGGGACCCCAACGGTCCCGCGGTCAATGCCGACTATGCCATTGTCTGGCAGCCCCCTGCCGAACTGTTCGAACGCGAACCGCAACTGCGTGCCGTCTTCAATCTGGGGGCAGGCATTGACGGCCTGCTGGCGGTACCCAACCTGCCCGCCAACCTCACCGTGGTACGCCTCGAGGATGCCGGCATGTCGGTACAGATGGCCGAACATGTCCTGCACCAGTTACTGGAAGCCTCCCGTGACATGGAAACCTATCGCGCACAACAGCGCCAGGGTATCTGGAAAATCCACCGCCCCATCAAGCGTAGCGAGTGGCCCGTGGGCATCATGGGGCTGGGCCATATCGGCAAACGGGTTGCCACCACCCTGGCCAACCTGGACTACCGGGTTAACGGCTGGGCCCGCAGCCACCATCAGCTGGCCGGCGTCGAGTGCTTTGCCGGTGAACAGGACCTGGACCGCTTTCTGGGCGCTACCCGCGTCCTGGTCAACACCCTGCCACTGACCGACGCTACCCGTGACATTCTCAACTACGACAACCTCAGCAAATTGCTGCCCGGCGCGGTGGTAATCAATGTTGGCCGGGGCGAACACCTGGTCGAGGCCGACCTGCTGAAAGCCATCGACGACGGTCACGTCGCCTCGGCCTCCCTGGACGTGTTCCGCCAGGAGCCGCTGCCGGCGGAGCATCCGTTCTGGGCCCGCCCGGAAATCACCATCACCCCGCACATCTCCGCCCGTACCCTGCGGGATGCCACCCTGGAACAGATTACCGGCAAGATCCGCGCCCACGCCAACGGCGAGGCGATCACCGGGATTGTCGATATCAGCCGCGGCTACTGAGCCACCGCACCTGTCCCTGATCCTGTCGGCACTAGACCGGCAGGGTCAGATACAGCACCCCGAGGAACCCGATCAGAATCGGCAGTGCCAACAGCACAAACAGGCCATTCCAGCCAAAGGCCACGGTCCAGCGTGATACCTGGCCATAGCGGGACAGCAACATCACTGCCGGACCAAAGGGCGACAGCATCATCGCCAGGGAAAAGCCGATCACCAGCGCCACCGAGATCAGCAACGGATCCATGCCCCCGGCAATCAGCGGTGGCAACAGGCCCGCCTGGATACTCAGCACGGTAATCGGAATAACACCAACCGCAGACATCAGCGGCATCATCAACAGCGCCGCGACCGCCAGCAGGAAGACGCCGGCCTGGCCAGAAACCAGCCCGACCAGCAGATCTTTCGGCATCACCTCTCCCAGCGCCGCACCGAGACCGGCCGAGCCGGCGAAGATCGCCATCTCGTTGTGCATGCCTGCCACGTTAGCCACCGTTTCCCGCACCGCCTGCTCCGGCTGACGATCCGTCCACAGCATATATAGGAAGGTGACCGACGGTACTGCCAGCATCGCCGCCGCCGACACCTTGAGCTCGGTGGTGGCCACCAGCAGCGCCATCACCGCGAAGACCGCCAGCACCACAACCACCAGCCGCCTGCTGCCCGCCGGCCAGGCCTCCAGCTTTACCCGCTCCTTGCTGACAATGCGGAAGCGCCGCTGTTCCAGCAGCCAGCCAACCAGAATCAGCAGTGCAGCCGCCACCACGCCGTAGGGCAACAACCCGGACCAGCTCAGGCTGGGCACCTCACGGGTAATAATGGCGACCGCCACACTGGTTGGAGCCACCAGTGGCACCAGGGCGAACCCGCGCAGGGAGCTGATCAGGACACTGCGCAACCAGCGTAGCCGGGATTTGCCACGTATCCCGCGCTCCGCCAGGGTATCCGACAGTGTGCCGCAGAGCAGGCTCATCACTCCGAAGCTCAACACCGAGGCAATACCGCAACTGACCACCGCGTACTTGGGATACAACCAGCCGGGCCGGCCACCCAGCAGGACATCGTGAATCCGCCGCAACACCTCAAAGCGCCGCACCAGGCACTGCATCATCCCCAGGCTCCCCAGGAACGCTGCGTAGAACGCGGCGTCCGACGCAGCCTTCAGCAACTGGCCACCCGCCAGGCTACCGCGAAACGCGAGATACCCTACCGTGGCCAGCGAAATCAGGAACAGATAACGGGAGTAGATCTGCAATTGCGGCAGGGCAACGCAGAAATAAAGCACAAACAGGACACCGGCGCCGGCGCTGAGGTAAAGGTTCGACAGACACAACGCCGTCAGCTCGAGAACAATCGCAACAGGCAGCAGGTTTCGAAACATGGTCAGGCTGATCATTCCTTATTGTTGTGCGCGCAACACGGCTTGCATTTCAAACAGACCCGGATTAGTCTTTGTCCGTCATTATACAAAACTTAATTCCGCTATACGAAACTATATTAACATTAAGACCAAGGCAAGCCCGGTTACTGTCCGGTCGATCCTGGCCGCGACGCCAGCTGGCTCCGGCCACTGTAACGACAGCCACGTCGGGCGAGCCATCGATGAACGGGTTACCGATTAATCTTTTTCAGGAGAACTGCTATGGCTTCCGCACCCTGGGATGACCTGCTCCAATTCGACAAGCAACTGGATGAAACCGAGCGTCAGGTTCGCGACAGCATTCGCGCCTTCTGTGACGACCGGCTGATGCCAGGCATCACCGAGGCTAACCGCCACGAGAAGTTTGACCGTTCGATCTTTACCGAGATGGGTGAGCTGGGCATGCTGGGCGCGACCCTGCCGGAAGAATACGGCGGACCTGGCCTGAACCACGTCTGCTACGGCCTGATCGCCCGCGAAGTGGAGCGGGTGGATTCCGCCTACCGCTCCGCCCTGAGCGTGCAGTCTTCCCTGGTCATGTACCCGATCTTCTCCTACGGCAAAGAAGCCCTGAAGAAGCGCATTCTGCCGAAACTGGCGTCCGGTGAATACGTTGGCTGCTTCGGCCTGACCGAACCCAACCACGGTTCCGATCCCGGCGGCATGGAAACCCGCGCCAAAAAGGTGGATGGCGGTTACCTGCTGAGCGGGTCCAAGATGTGGATCACCAACTCCCCGATTGCCGATATCTGCGTGGTCTGGGCCAAGCTTGATGGCGTGGTCAACGGCTTTGTCATCGAGCGTGAAGGAGCCAAGGGGCTCGACACGCCGAAGATCCAGGGCAAGTTCTCACTGCGCGCCTCCGATACCGGCTCCATCTTTATGGACGAGGTGTTTGTCCCGGAAGAGAACCGCCTGGAAGTGGAAGGCCTGAAAGGTCCGCTGAGCTGCCTGACCAAGGCCCGCTACGGCATCAGCTGGGGCGCCCTGGGTGCCGCCGAGTTCTGCTGGCACGCCGCCCGCAACTACACCATGGAGCGCAAGCAGTTCGGCAAGCCACTGGCGGCCAACCAACTGATCCAGAAGAAGCTGGTCGACATGCAGACCGAAATCACCATCGGCCTGCAGGCGGTACTGCAACTGGGCCGGATGATGGATGCCGGCGAAGCCACGCCGGATTCTGTCTCCCTGCTCAAGCGCAACAACTGCGGCAAGGCCCTAGACATTGCCCGGGTGGCCCGGGACATGCACGGCGGCAACGGCATCTCTGACGAGTACCATGTCATCCGTCACGTAATGAACCTGGAAGCGGTCAACACCTACGAAGGCACCCACGACGTCCATGCCCTGATCCTGGGCCGTGGCCAGACCGGGATTCAGGCGTTCAGCTAAAGCACCAACTGAACGACCGGCAGCAGGGCGCCAGCCCTGCTGCCCTGGTGGAATGCCAGCTTCCTTCCCGGGGACAGTCCCTGGTCTTGAGCCCGCCCCATGTATTGGGGCGGGCATCTGATTACGCCAGGGGACTGACCCTGGGGCTGCCCTCTTTGACCTTGGGACTGTCCCCTTTGAGAGGCCGACGCGCTCCCCGCGCACCCGCAGCCCGGCCCTCCATCTCGGCCACAAAGCCCGCAATCCAGCCTGCCACCAGGTCCGGATGGCTCACCAGTACCCAGTGGCCGGCATCCACCTCCTGCCTTCGCAGTTCCGGCACCCAGCGCTCCAGACCATCAAACAACTGGCTTCCGACATAGTGATCCTGTGCCGGCACAATCAGCTGCACCGGGCAACAGGCATAGCGGGGTTCCGGCCGGAACAGTTTGTGGAGAAAGTTGGCGCGGTAGAGCTCCACCCCGTGCCGGCCATCCCCGGTTTGCGTCGGATTCAGCGGCGGCTGCGGAATCTGCTCGCGCTTTTGCAGATAGCGGGGCCACCATTCGCCCAGCCCGGCCCGCCAGAGCGCCGGCGCCAGCACAGGCAGGTGAAAGAACAGCACGTACCAGGAGCTGGCCAACTGGCTGAGTACCGCGGCCTTGTCCTGCCAGGACCGGCTGACGGCCTTGCGCCGCAGCAGGAAACCGACGTGATCGAGGCAAGGCCCGGACAGCGAGGTGTAACTGAGTATCCGCTCTGTCAGCGGGCCCCGGGTGACCGCCTCCCAGCACTGGATCGAGCCCCAGTCATGGCCCGCCAGATGAAAGCTGCGGCCCGGTACCATCGCGTCGGCCACCGCTGCCAGGTCCGCCGCCAGCAGCTCCATCCGGTAATCGGCACGGCGTTGCGGAACCTGGGAGTAGCCGGCCCCCCGGACATCGTAGGCAATCACGAAATAGCGCTCCGCCAGTCGTTCGGCGACGTCCTGCCACACCGCATGGTTGTCCGGGTAGCCATGCACCAGCACCACCGGCACCGCCGCCGGATCACCATAGCTGACCACGTTCAGCCGGACACCATGGCTCATTACCCGGGTATTGCTCATCATGGCTGCGCTCCTTCAATGACAGGAAGGGAATGACAGCCTGGCGTCACTCCCGATGCCCTGCAGAGTAACAGTGGCGGTTGCCGGCAACCTTGGCGATTCGGGCCTGCTGCCACCCCGGCAGGGCCGACAAACCGGGATCGCGTGCTGTTCCATCGTGAGCTGAGGTTTTTCAGTGATTCCGCTGCGCAGTATTCGATTCAGCAATCTCTGAATTCCGGGATGATTTTTGGTCACTTCATTATTTAAACCGGCTTTTAATGAAATTCGTAATTACCTGGAGCTTTATTGTTTCACAGCAATTGACAGCAACCGCATTGATGAAAGATCATTGATGAATTCTGCTATGCGGTATATATTTTCGCTAAAGCGCACAAAGAGGTGATCCCATGAACATGAACTACACGGCCGAGGAACTCGCCTTCCGTGACGAAGTGCGGGCGTTCCTGGATGAAAAGCTGCCAGCGGATATTGCCGCCAAAGTGAAAGGCTTCCGTCGCCTGTCCAAGGAGGACCACCAGCGCTGGCAGAAAATTCTCAGTGCACAGGGCTGGTACGCGCCCCACTGGCCGGAGGAGCATGGCGGAGTGAAATGGACTCCGGTCCAGAAGCACATCTGGGACGAAGAATCCTCCCGCTACGGTGCCCCCAAATCGATTCCCTTCGGCGTCAGCATGGTGGCTCCGGTCATCATCCGCTTCGGCAGCGAAGCGCAGAAACAGCAGTACCTGCCCCGTATCCTTAACGGGGAAGACTGGTGGTGCCAGGGCTATTCCGAACCCGGCGCCGGCTCTGACCTGGCCTCGCTGAAGACCCGTGCAGTCCGCGACGGCGATCACTACATCGTGAATGGCCAGAAGACCTGGACCACCCTCGGCCAGCACGCCAACATGATCTTCTGCCTGGTACGCACCAATACCGAGGTGAAGCCCCAGGAAGGCATCTCGTTCCTGCTGATCGACATGAACACCCCGGGCATCACCGTGCGCCCGATCATCACCCTCGACGGCGAACACGAAGTCAACGAAGTGTTCTTCGAAGACGTGAAGGTACCGGTGGAAAACCTGGTGGGTGAGGAAGACAAGGGCTGGACCTACGCCAAGTACCTGCTGACGTACGAGCGCACCGGCCTGGCCGGTATCGGCATGTCCAAGGCCGCACTGTCCCATCTCAAGCAGCTGGCCGCACGCTGCATCAAGAACGGCCGGCCGCTGATTGAAGACGCGGTGTTCAGCCAGCGCATTGCCAAGGTGGAAATCGACCTGATGGCTGCGGGCATCAGCAACCTGCGAATCATCGCTTCCGTCGAAGGGGGTGGCGTGCCCGGTGCCGAGAGCTCCATGCTGAAAGTCCGTGGCACCGAGATCCGCCAGGCCATCAATGACCTGGCCCGCCGTGCCATCGGCCCCTACGCCATTCCGTTCGTTGAAGAAGAACTGAAGCTGGACTACGACGGCGAGTTCCTGTCTGACAAGGACGCCGCGCCGTTGTCCGCGCTCTATTTCAACAACCGCAAGCTCTCGATTTTCGGCGGATCCAACGAGATCCAGAAGAACATCGTGTCGAAAATGATTCTCGGGCTTTAAGGAGGCGACCATGGATTTCCGACTCAACGAAGAGCAGCAGATGCTGCAGGACACCGTGGCCCGCCTGGTGCGCGGTGAATACAGTTTCGAAAAACGCCTGGAATTCAGCGCCAGCGAACTGGGCTTCAGCGCCGGATTCTGGCAGCAGCTGAGCGAGCTGGGGCTGACCGCAGTTCCCTTCGCCGAGGAACTCGGTGGCTTTGGCGGCGGCGGTGTGGAAGTGCAGTCGGTCATGACCGAACTGGGCCGCGGGCTGTGCCTGGAGCCTTACCTGCAATCCGTCATCCTCGGCGGCGGCCTGCTCAGCCAGACGGGCAACGCCAGCCAGCACGAGGCCTGGCTGGGTGGTGTGGCCAGCGGCGAACTGAAAGTTGCCGTGGCACTGCAGGAGCCCCAGAGCTATTACGACCTGAACGATGTGGCAACCCGTGCCGAGAAATCCGCTGACGGCTACCTCCTGAACGGTCGCAAGGCGGTGGTAATCGGCGGTCACTGTGCCGACCTGATCATCGTCTCGGCCCGCACCAGCGGCGACAGCCGGGATGCCGCCGGTATCAGCCTGTTTGCCGTCAATCCGGACAGCGCCGGTGTCGAGCGTCGCAACTATCCGACCATCGACGGTTTCAAGGGCTGCGACATCACCCTGAACAACGTCCAGGTAAGCGCTGACGCCCTGCTCGGCAGCGAAGGCGATGCGGCGGCCGTTATCGAGTACCAGACCGGCCGTGCCATCGCCGCCCTGTGCGCCGAAGCGGTAGGGGTCATGGAAGTGGCCTGCGAGCTGACCCTGGATTACCTCAAGCAGCGCAAGCAGTTCGGCGTTCCCATCGGCAAGTTCCAGGTGCTGCAGCACCGCATGGTCGACATGATGTCAGAGCTGGAGCAGGCCCGATCCATGGCGATCCTGGCTGCCAGCGTGGCCGATGGGGAACAGAGCGACGAACGGCGCCAGATCCTCGCTGCCGCCAAGAACGTGATCGGCCGTGCCGGCCAGTTCATCTCCGAGGCGGGCATCCAGTCCCACGGCGGTATCGGCATGACCTGGGAATACAACTTTGCGCACTACGCCAAGCGCCTGGTGATGATCAACCACCAGCTGGGCGATGATGATTTCCATCTGGCGCACTACGCCAGCCGGTTACAGGCAAGCTAAACCCCTCATCAGTGAGCCTGAGGTCTCGCCCTCCGGTCAGAGACCTTTTTGCGGGGGTGGCGTCAGCCACCCCCTTTTTTATGCAGTACACTGCCAGCAATCTCCCATCCGAGGACTGAGGACATGACGATGACAACAACAAGCGAACCATCGACCCCACAGGATCTGAAAAAGGCCGAATGGCAAGTCCGTACCGAACTGGCCGCGGCCTACCGGCTGGTCGCGCTGTTTGGCTGGGACGACCTGGTCTTCACCCACCTGTCGGCGCGGGTGCCCGGACCGGACCATCACTTCCTGATCAATCCCTACGGCCTGCTGTTCCACGAGATCACCGCGTCTTCGCTGGTGAAGGTGGACCGTGACGGCCAGGTGGTGGAGTCCGGTGGCGTCAGCCGGGTCAACCCGGCCGGATTTACCATTCACAGCGCGGTGCATATGGGCCGCGAGGACGCCGGGGCGGTGATGCACCTGCACGCTCCGGACGGCGTTGCGGTCTCCGCCCACCGCGACGGCCTGCTGCCGCTGAGCCAGACCGCCATGCTGTGCCTGGATCACCTGTGCTATCACGACTACGAAGGGGTGGCGCTGAATCTGGACGAACGGGAGCGGCTGATCCGCGACCTGGGCAGCAAGTCGATGATGCTGCTGCGCAACCACGGCGTACTGACCGCCGGCAAGGATGTTCCGGAAACCTTCACCTACCTGTACTTCCTGATGAAGGCCTGTGAAATCCAGGTACGGACCCTGGCCTGCGGGCCGACGTGGATGCCGTCCGAACAGGCCATCGCCACCACCGCGGAACAGTCGCAGCAGCTGGGCATGGCCGCAAAGCTGACCTGGCCGGCACTGTTGCGGCTGCTGGACAGCAAGAATCCGGGCTACGGCGTGTAAACGCCGGCGCCCCGGCAAGACTGCGGTTCAGCCAAGCAGCGACCATTCCCTGACCAGTTCGGCCAGGGTGGCCGCACCCATTTTCTGCATCACGCGGGCACGGTGGATATCAACGGTCTTGCGGCTGTTGCCCAGGGTATCAGCAATTTCCTGGCTGGTCAGCCCGGCCAGCATCAGCTCCATGACCTCTTTTTCCCGCGAGGTGAGCGCGCTGAACCGGGCCTTGAAGTCCCGGACCAGTGCGTTGCGGGCAAAGAATGGCTGCGCGCCCTCCAGGACTTCGGCGACCTTGGCCAGCAGCCGGGGATTGTCGATGGGTTTTTCCAGCACGTCGAGGGCGCCGGACTGGGTGACCCTGACCGCAGACCGGATGGTCGCATGGGCGGTCAGTACCAGAATGACCAGGTTGAGCTGGCGCCGGGCGATTTCTTCCAGCAAGGCCTCACCCCGCATGTGCGGCATGGCAAGGTCGACAATCAGGCACCCCGGTGAACCATCGTAGGCGGCCAGGAACTCCCGGCCGCCGGGATAGGTCGAGACGGCGTAACCGGCCCGCCCCAGAACCCGCCGCAGCGATTCCCGGATGCCGAAATCATCATCCACGACGTGGATGGTGGCGCTGAACGGAGGCTGTGGACGACTCAAAACGATGACCCTGAAAGCACGTGGAAACCCGGCCCGGCCAACGTCAACAAATCAGGCGACCGGCATGGGTACTGCCGGCCATTGTAGCCTAGCGCCGGACCGGTGCCATCCCCAGATGGGCGCCGCCATCAATCAGCAGGGTCTCACCGGTGGTCAGATCGCCACCGATGATCAGGCCAAGGCAGACGTCAGCCACCGTTTCCGGGGACGCCGCATCGTGCAGGGGCGCTGCGGCCTTGGTCTTTTCCAGCCGCGTCTGGTAATTGGCCTCACCCAGCCCCTGCTTGAGCCACTCGCCCTGGACAAAGCCCGGACACACCGCATTGACCCGCACTTCCGGCCCCATGACCCGGGCCAGCGACCGGGTCATGGTGATCAGTGCCCCCTTCGATGCGGCATAGGCGATGGAGCTGCCGATCCCTGCCAGACCGGCAATCGACGCCATATTGATGATGTGACCGGAGCCGTTGGCACGCAGGGCCTTTTCAGCGGCACGGGTCATCTGGAAGGGGCCTACCGTGTTGATGGCATAGAGGTCGAGGAAGTCCTGCATGTCCAGCCCTTCCAGGTTGCGATGGTCGCAGAACTTGGTGGTGCCGGCGTTGTTGACCAGGATATCCACCCGGCCAAACTTCGCCAGCGCGGCCTCGACCAGCGCACGGCAGTCGGCATCCGCCGCCACATTGGCCTGGCACACCAGGGCACCGACGCCGAACTGCTCACAATCGGCCGCCACCGCCCGGGCGCCGGCTTCGTTACTGCTGTAATTGATCACCACGTGGCAACCGTGCTCGGCAAACAAGCGGGCAATGGCAGCGCCAATACCCGAAGATGAACCGGTGATGATGGCGACGGAATCTTTCAGTTTCATGCTATCCCCCTGTGACCAGAAGGGGCAGACCATCGCTGATAGCCTACCCCGTAGCTGGCGCCCGGATTGTTGGTTGATTGACAGTTACTTGATGGCTTCGCGAACGATCTTGCCATCCTTCACCACCGCCAGGGTGGTCTGGGTTACAAAGCCCCCGTCGGCGGTGACGGCGGTCACCTGGTACGGGTTCTTGCTGGCGTCCATGGTCTTCAGCGCGTCGGCGACGGCCCCGCGGATCACCTTCGGGTCAGTCGATTCGGTGGCATCCATCGCTTCCACCAGGGCATGCAGCGCCAGGTAGTTGTAGGCCGCCTCGGAGCCCGGGGTCTTGCCGTAGCGGGCCTTGTAACGCTGGATGAAGCTCTTGGCGGTCTCGGTCTCGTAGACACTCAGCGGCACCACGCCGATCGAGCCTTCCATCATCTCCAGGCCACCGGCAACTTCCGCCACCTCATCGATCTTGGCCTGATCCATGATCATGAACGCACCCTGGAAGCCCATCTGGCGGGCCTGCTGGATGACCAGGCCGGTCGGCTCGGAGGCACCGCCGACAAACATGACGTCCGGATTGCCGGCAATGATACGGCTGACCCCGGTGAAGAAGTCGGCCGACTTGTTGTAGTCCATCGGGTTATTGGCAACCACTTTGCCACCCTTGCCCGTCCACTCCTGCTCCACCATGGTGGCCCAGATCTTGGCATACTCGTGGGTGGCGCCACCCATGCCGAGGGTAGTGCCGAAGTTTTCCTGGGCATAGGCGGTGAACGCCCGCACATAGCCGTCAAAGGTCGGCGGGATCCGCAGGGTCAGCCCGTTGCCCTTCTCGGTGATGCTCGGCACGCTGGAGTAGGCCATCACCAGGAAGTTGTCTTTCTCGTTGAAATCCTGGAGCGCAAAGATACCGCCGGAGTGGGGTACAAAAACCGCCGGCACGTTGGATTCCTGCTTCAGGCGTTTGGCGTTGGTGGCGGCCTGGGCCGGTGAATAACGGTCGTCCAGTGATACCAGTTCGATGGTGGTTGGCTCCCCGTTGAGGTCAAAGCCGCCGCCGGCATTGATCTCTTCTGCCGCCATCCGCAGGCCGGACAGGGTATTCTCACCGTACAGTGCAGCACCGCCGCTGAGCGGTCCGGTGAAGCCGATCTTCACTTCCCCGGCAAGGGCGCCGGCATTCAGGCTGATGCCGAGCGTCGCCGCCGCAACAGCAAGACCCAGTTTCTTGGCTATTTTCATTGTTTTCTCCTGGTTGTTGCGCTTGTCGTGTGTTGAGTCAAGGGTAATCCGCGGAGCCCTCAGGCCCCGATGTAGGCTTTGCGGACTTGTTCGTTACCCAGCATGGTTGCCTGGTCGCCTTCCATCACCAGGCGACCGTTCTCCATCACATAGGCCCGGTGGGCAATCTTCAGGGCGGCAAAGGCATTCTGTTCAGCCAGCAGTACCGTGGTGCCCAGGCTGTTGATCTGCTTGATGGTTTCGAACATCTGCCTGACCACCAGCGGGGCCAGGCCAAGGGAGGGTTCGTCCAGCATCAGCAGCCGCGGACGGCTCATCATGGCGCGACCGATGGCAACCATCTGCTGCTGCCCCCCGGACAGTGACCCCGCCGGCTCGCCAGCCTTGTCGTCAAGAATCGGGAACAGTTCCAGCACCTCGTTCAGGCGCTTGCGGTTGCCGGCCCGGTCCCTGCGGTGGACGAAGGCGCCCATCATCAGGTTCTGCAACACCGTCATCTGGGGGAACAGCTTGCGGCCCTCGGCGCACTGCACCACGCCGGAGGACACAATGGTGCTGGCTTTCACGCCGTTCAGCCGCCGGCCCTCGAACTCGATGACCCCGGCACTGGGCCGGTGCAACCCGCTGATGGCGTTAAACAGGCTGGATTTGCCGGCACCATTGGCGCCCAGCAGCACCACCAGCTCGCCGGTATCCACCACCATGGAGATGTCGTTGAGTGCCTTGAAGCTGCCGTAGCAGATATCGACATTGTTAAGCTGCAACATCTTCGTCACTCCCCAGATAGGCTTCGATGACCAGCGGATTGCTGCGGACCTGTTCCGGCGTGCCCTCAGCGATCTTCTCGCCGTGATCCAGCACCATGATCTTGTCCGCCAGGCTCATGATCATGTCCATCTTGTGCTCGATGAGGCAGACGGTGAGGCCGTTGGCCACCATCTTTTTCATCAGCGCGGCAAAGCCTTCGGTTTCTTCCGGGTTAACGCCGGCAGCGGGCTCGTCCAGCAGCACGATTTTCGGATCGGTGGCGAGGGCGAGGGCAAACGCCACCCGCTTGCGTTGTTCCTGGGTGATGTCGGCGATGTACTGGTTTTCAACGTGGGACAAGCCGACAAAATCCAGCGCCTCACGGGCCTTGTCGCGGGAGGCCTTCTCCTCGGCCTGCAGTCGTTTCGAGTTGACCAGCACATCCCACAGGCCGGACTTGGTCCGCAGCCGGTGGCCGACAATCAGGTTATCCAGCACGGTGGCCTGCTCGAACAGGTTGGTGGTCTGGAAGGTTCGTCCAACCCCCAGCTGCGCCACCTTGTCACAGCGCAGCCGGGTGACGTCCACGCCGTCCAGCAGGATCCGCCCGGAGGTGGGCTGGTGCATGCCGGAGATCAGGTTGAAGAAGGTGCTCTTGCCGGCACCGTTCGGACCGATGATGGCGTTGATCTTGCCCGCTTCGAAGACTACGGACACATCGTTGACCGCCGCCAGGCCACCGAACATCTTGGTGAGGTGCTCTACCTTAAGCATTGTTGCGGGCCTCCTGTGGCGCGGTTACCTTGCTCGCCCGGGCCTTGTGCCGCGGCTGCATGGCCTGGGCCTTGTGATGCATCCAGCTCAGGAACTGGCCGGTGATACCGCGGGGGAAGAAAATGACCAGTACCACCAGCAACGGGCCGAAGATGATCATCCGGTACTCCTCGAGAAACTGCAGCGACTGGGTAATCCAGACAATGCCGACAGTGCCCAGCAGCGGACCGGTAATGGTGCCGATGCCCCCCACCAGCAGGTAGGTGATCATGTCGAAGGTGTGGGTGATGTTGGCTTCTTCCGGGCCGATGAAGCGCACCATCCCGGCATACAGCGCCCCGGCCAGGCCGGCATAGGTGGTGGACAGCACGAAGGCCAGGACCTTGTTGCGCATCAGGTTGATGCCAAGGGATTCCGCCAGCTCGTCACCGTTGCGGATGGCGATGAAGGTCCGCCCCAGCAATGACCGGGACAACCGGCCCATGAACCAGATGGCGAGCACCAGGAACGCCAGCACCAGGTAATAGAAGGGAGTGGTTTCGGTGAAGTCCACCAGGCCGAAGCCGTAGGGCGCCGCGATATCGCGGACACCAATCGGGCCGTGGGTAAGCTCCTCCCATTTGTCGATCAGCAGGTAGATGATAAAGCCGACGCACAGGGTGAAGATGGCAAAGTAGTGCTCCTTCAGGCGCAGCGACACCACCCCCACCAGAAAGCCGAGGGCTGCAGTCATCAGCAGGGCCGCCAGGAACGCCGGCCAGAAGCTCCAACCGTGGTCGGCGGTGAGCAGGCCCAGGGTGTAGGCGCCAATGGCGAAGAAGCCACCGTGGGCGAGGTTCAGCTGGCCGCAAAAGCCGGTAATGATGTTCAGGCCATACACCGCAATGGCCCAGACAAACGCCGACGCCATTACGTAGACCTGGTACTCGTTACTGGCCAGGAACGGGAACAGGATGGCCAGTGCCAGCAAGCCATAACGGGCGGCCGGCGTCATCAACAGGGATCCGATCTTGAACAGCATGGTCAGTGTGCCCCCTTTGCAAACAGGCCCTGCGGGCGGACGGACAGGATCAGTACCAGCAGGCCGAAGGCAATGATGTCTTTATAGGCCGTGGAGATGTAGAAGCCGCCGAAGGCTTCGGCAAAGCCGATGATCATGCCACCGGCGATGGCCCCCGGAATGCTGCCCATGCCGCCGAGGATGATGATCACGAAGGCTTTCATGATCACCAGGTGCCCCATGGCGGGATAGACCAGGTTGATGGGTGCATAGAGCGTGGCCGCAATGGCGGCCAGGGCACCGGAGATGGCAAAGGTCATCATCGCCACCCGGTTGGCATCGATACCCACCAGGAAGGCCCCTTCCCGGCTCTGGGCCATCGCAATGATGGTGGCTCCGGTCATGGTCTTGCGCAGGAACATCTGCAGCGCAAACACCAGGGTAAAGGCGCCGGCAATGATCAGCAGCCGCTGCTCGGGGATGATCAGGCCGTCAAAGTTCATGATGCCGGTAAACGGCGAGCTCATACGACGGAAATCCGACCCCCAGAACATCTGCACCAGCGCTTCCAGGAACAGCAGGATACCGATGGCGGCGATCTTGTCGTGGATCGGCGGGGAATGGCGCAGCGGATGGAAGACCAGGCGCTCGCAGAGGACGCCGAGGATGGCCACCACCGCGGCGGAACCGGCCATGGCAAGCCAGTAATGCACGCCCAGGTCAACCATGAAGAAGTAGGACATGAAGGCACCGACCATATACAACGCGCCGTGGGCGAAGTTCGGAATGTGCAGTATGCCGTAGACCAGGGTCAGGCCAAGGGCTACGAGACCGTAGATGCTCCCAAGGGTTAACCCGTTGATGATTTGCTGAAAGAAAAGGTTCAAGCGTGCCCCTCCCCTGTTTGTTGTTATCGGAAGTTTTCGAGGCTGTGATCCGCAGGGCCCGGGTGGGCCCGCGGATGTCTTGAAACAATTACACCAAACGTCTCACATGTCAAACATTAAAATTCAGTTTCGCAGTGCGAACCATGGAGACATTTTAACCGGGCTTAACCCCGGTTTTTCCACTCCTCTTCCTGCAGCGCACGCCACATCAGTTTGCCGGTGGGGGACTTGGGCAACTCATCGACGAACTGGACAATGGTAGGCACCTTGTAGGCGGCCATCTGTTCCTTGCACCAGGCAATAATGTCCTGCTCGGTGGTCTGGCCATCGGCTTCCGGAGTCAGCACGATACAGGCCTTGACCGTCTCGCCCCGCTTGGGGTCCGGAGCCGAGATGATGCATACCTCGTGGATGGCCGGGTGGCGATACATCAGGCCTTCCACCTCGGAGGGCCAGACCTTGAAGCCGGAGGCGTTGATCATGCGCTTGACCCGGTCCACCATGAAGAAATAACCCTGTTCATCGTAGTACGCCAGGTCACCGGTGCGGAAAAAGCGCTTGCCGTCGATTTCGACGAATGCAGCATCGGTTTCCGCAGGACGGTTCCAGTATCCGATCGTGACCTGGGGGCCGTTGGACACGATTTCCCCCACTTCCCCCGGTCCCTTCTCCTCCAGGGTGTCCACATCGATGATCCGGCTGTCGACGTCAAACACCGGGATGCCCAGGCACTGCGGCTTGGGCCTGGCCACCGGGTTGATGTGGGTCGCCGCCATGGTCTCGGACAGGCCGTAGCCCTCGATGTAGTCGAGACCGGTCAGCTGCTTGAGCTTGGCCGCCACGGCTTCCGGCATCGCCGCACCGCCGCCGCCAATCATGTTCAGGCTGCTGAGGTCGTACTTGCCAAGATCCGGGTTGGACAGGAAATCCACTGCCATGGTGACAATGTTGGTCCAGCCGGTGACCCGGTAACGCTCGATCAGGCGGGCGGCGGTGGTGCGGTCCCAGCGGGTCATGATGACCGACGTGGAGCCACAGAAGATGGGGCCGTTCATCGAGCCGGTCATCCCGGTGACGTGAAAGAACGGCAGGGTGGCCAGCTGTACGCTGTTCACCGTACTCAGGTTCCAGAACACCCGGTGCACCGCCGTTGCCATCACACTGCGATGGGTGTGCATGCAGCCCTTGGGCGCACCGGTAGTGCCGGAGCTGTAGGGAATCACCGCGAGGTCCCCGGGCTCTGCGGTATGCGCCGCCGGCGTATGGCCGGCCGCCAGGGCCTGCTCCCAGGAAACCACACCGGCGATGTCTTTCGACCAGGCGGGCGCGGCTACTTCCGCCGGCAGGTCAAGGTCGGTGTCCGGATCGATATAGGTGCTGTAGGAGGCAACCACCACCTGCTCAAGGTCGGTCTCGCCAATCAGCGGGCTGATAAAGCCCGCCAGCTCCTGGCCGGCAAGGCAGACCCGGGCACGGGTATCGGCAACGTAGTGCTCAAGCTCGGCCGCGCGGTTCATCGGGTTGACCGGGATCACCACCGCATCGGCCCGCAGGATGGCGTAGTAGCCGATGACGTACTGGGGCGAGTTCTGCATGTAAAGCAGCACCCGGTCACCCTTCTGGACACCCTGGGCCTGCAGGTAGCCGGCCAGCGCCTCGACCTCCGCCAGCAGGCGACGGTAGCTCAGGGGGGCATCGTAGAAGATGATGGCATTGTGGTCGGGGTAGCGCATGGCCGTCACCGCCAGGTTGGTAAACAGGCTGGTGTGCGGCAGAGTCATGGTCTTGGGCAGTTCTTTGGGCCAGACCTGGTAATGGCGTGTGAACATCGTTGTTGTACTCCCCTGTTCTTATTAGTCAGCCCGCCTGGCCTGCGGCCAGGTCAAAGCTCTCAATACCCCCGGGCAGGGGGTCTTCGTGTCGTAAGGGTGTGATCGCAATGGCCTTGTCCCGCAATACCGCTACATCGGTATCCGGTTCGACGATATGCCGCGAACTGCGCTCGAAGCCCAACCACCAGTACGGCAGGCTGCGGGCATCCTGGCCGGCAAGCAGCCGGGCCCGCTGGATAGAGCCGGTGGACTGGCGGCAGTATCGGGCCTGTGAGATCTCCGCAGCATCGCAGGCCGGGAAATTGACGTTCCAGGCCCGCACCGCGCCGGGCTGGTAGAGGCGGCGCACCATTTCTTCGCCATAGCGGCTCACCGGTGACCAGTTGATGCCGTCACGGGTGAGAAAGGCCTGGCTGAGGGCGATGGCCGGGATACCCATGTGGCTGGCACTCAGCACCGCACCCACCGTTCCCGAGTACTGCACCGAATCGCTGATATTGGCGCCACAGTTCACCCCGGACAACACCAGGTCCGGCGGGGTTTCACCGAACCACTGGGCAAGGGCATAGAGCACACAGTCTGCCGGCGTGCCGGACAGCGCGTAACGTTTGTCGCCCGCTTCGTAGGCCCGCAAGGGACTGTGGATGGAGATACTCTGGCCGGCGCCGCTGCGGTCATGCTCCGGCGCCACCACCCAGACTTCCTCGGCGAGGGTGCGGGCAATCTCCTCCAGCACGGCAAGGCCCGGCGCATTGATGCCATCGTCGTTGGTAATCAGAATGCGGCGAACCAGCGGCTCCCTGAGCACGGGAATGGTCATGACTGATCCCCCCCGGAGGCAATCCGCCAGCCCACCTGGGCCAGCAAGCTGGCACGCTTGCCCACTTCCAGGGCGTTGGCATTGGCGGCATTACCGTCCAGCGCACGCTTATAGACACCCTGCAGGATGGCGGCGAGGCGGAACAGCGAGAACGCCAGGAATACGTGCCAGTCGGCAATGCCATCGCGGCCGGTCTGGCGGCAATAACGGGCAATGGTTTCCTGCTCGTCCGGAATCCCCAGGGCCTCGAGATCTTCGCCCAGCAACCCGCGCATGCCCGGCATATCCGAGGGCAGGTGGTACGGCAGGCAGTAGTAGGCCAGGTCCGCCAGCGGGTGGCCGAGGGTGGAGAGCTCCCAGTCCAGGATGGCGATCACCTCGGGCCGGTCCGGTGCCAGCATCAAATTGCCGAAACGGTAGTCGCCATGGGCGATGGCGCACTCGTCGGTGGACGGCAGGTGGTCTGGCAGCCAGGCCATCAGCTTGTCCATCTCGGGCATTTCGTCGGTCTTCGACGCCAGGTACTGCTTGCTCCACCTCGCCACCTGGCGGGCAACATAGCCTTCCGGCCGGCCGAAGTCGGTCAGGCCGACGGCGTTGACATCCACCGAATGCAGCCGGGCCAGGGTATCGATAGCCGACAGGTGGGCGGGCATCCGCTCTTCCCGGTCGATGGCCCGCAATGCGGAGTGGCTGACAATCCGGCCGTCCATATAGTCCATGACGTAAAACGGCGTGCCGATGATGCTGCTGTCTTCACACAGCACGCGGGCCTGCGGCACCGGTACGTTCGTGTGGTCTGACAACGCACGGATAACCTTGTATTCCCGCTCGATCATATGGGCAGAGGGCAGGGTTTTTCCGGGCGGCTTCTTGCGCAGCACATAGCGTCCGCTGTCGGTATCCAGCAGGTAGGTCGGATTGGACTGTCCGCCCTGGAACTGCCTGACCGCCAGGCGGCTGCCGATCTCCGGCATTTCTTTCTGGAGCCAGGCCAGCAGCCTGGCTTCGTCAAACTTGTGTGCTGGCAGAACCTCTACCAACTCCGGCGTCATACTCATTGCTCGTTATAGCCTTTTTCGTCTCTGCGGGTCACGGCCCGCACTCGGTTCCGCGGGGCGGCCTATCCGGAGGGTGCGCCTCAGCAGATGGTTTCACCACCATCCGCGACGATAACCTGTCCGGTAATGTAGGCACTGGCCCTGGTTGACAGGAAGACGGCCAGGCCCGCGATGTCTATCGGGTCACCAATGCGACGCAGCGGGGTTTTGTCTTCCGCGCGCTTCACCCGCACCGGGTCTTCCCACAGCGCCTTGGCGAAATCGGTTTTGATCAGACCAGGGGCGATGCTGTTGACACGGATGCCTTTGGGGCCCCACTCCACCGCCAGGTTGCGGGCCAGGGCGGCTTCCGCGGCCTTGGACACACCGTAGGTTCCGATGGTGGTGTTACCGCGAATGCCCGCAATGCTGGACAGCAGTACCACCGCGCCCTCACCTTTCTCGGCCATCTGTGGCAGCACCATGTTGGTGAGCCAGAAGGTGCCTTTGACGTTGGTGTCCATGATCTTGTCCCAGGCCTCGTCGGTCATTTCCGCAGTCGGGCCGTAGACCGGGTTGGTGGCGGCGTTGCATACCAGCACGTCAATGCTGCCCCAGGCTTCGTTGGTCTTGTCCACCAGGTTCTGCAGGTCTTCCTTCTTGCCAACGTGACAGGGTATGGCGATAGCTTCGAAGCCCTGTGCCTTCAATTCACTGGCCACCTGCTCGCAGGCCTCGGCCTTGCGGCTTGAGATGACGACTTTGGCGCCACACCGGGCCATTTCCTCGGCGATGGAGCGGCCGATACCCTTGGTGGAGCCGGTAATCAGGGCGACCTTGCCGGTCATGTCAAAAAGGGGATTAGTCATTGTTCGAACCTCATGCTCAATGCTTGGGGAACGAACGGGGAGGCAGGTGCCTCCCCGTCTGTTCGTGCCCCCGTTTTTACGGGCCGACAGAAATCAGCGGTATTGGCGCAGCTCAATCTTGGCCACGGAATCCAGGTGCACCTCATCCGGACCGTCTGCCAGCCGCAGGGTACGCACCTTGGCCCAGGCCGAGGCGAGGAAGGTGTCCTGGCTGACCCCGGCACCGCCATGGACCTGAATCGCCCGGTCGAGCACCTTCAGCGCCATACTCGGCGCAATCACCTTGATCATGGCAATTTCCTGGCGGGCGACCTTGTTACCCACCGTGTCCATCATGTGCGCGGCCTTCAGGGTCAGCAGGCGAGCCTGTTCGATCTCGATACGGCTGCGGGCGATGTCCTTGCGGATGGAGTCAAAGCTGGACAGCGGCTTGCCGAACGCCTCACGGGCATTGGCGCGCTTGCACATCAGCTCCAGGGCACGCTCGGCGACACCGATGGTACGCATGCAGTGGTGAATACGGCCCGGCCCCAGGCGGCCCTGGGCAATTTCGAAACCGCGCCCCTCACCCAGCAGGATATTGCTGACCGGTACCCGCACGTTTTCATAATGGATCTCGGCATGGCCATGGGGAGCATGGTCGTATCCGAACACCGTCAGCGGACGCACCATCCGGACACCCGGGGTGTCCAGGGGCACCAGGATCATCGACTGCTGCTGGTGTTTCGGCGCGTCCGGATCGGTCTTGCCCATGACAATGGCGATCTTGGAGGTGGTGGTCATGGCACCGGACGACCACCACTTCTTACCATTGATCACATACTCGTCGCCGTCGCGACGGATCTCGCAGGCGATGTTGGTGGCGTCGGAGGATGCCACGTCCGGCTCGGTCATCGAGAAGCAGGAGCGAATCTCGCCCGCCAGCAGCGGCTTCAGCCACTGTTCCTGCTGCTCTTTGTTACCGTAGCGGGCAACGGTTTCCATATTGCCGGTGTCGGGGGCAGAGCAGTTGAACACTTCAGGTGCCATTTCGGAACGGCCCATGATTTCGCACAGGTGGGCGTATTCGAAGTTGGTCAGCCCGGCGCCGTACTCGCTTTCCGGAAGAAACAGGTTCCACAGCCCGGCAGCCTTCGCCTTGGCCTTGAGCTCTTCAATAATAGGCACCGGAGCCCAGCGGTTCTCCGCCTGCTCAAGCTGCTCATGATGGGTGTGCTCATTCGGGTAAATATAAGCATCCATGAATTCCGTCAGCTGCACCTGCAGCTGCTTCGCCTTGTCAGACAGTTCAAACATGTCCGTTACCTCTCATTGTCGTTGGTTCGGTATACCGGTGTGCTGTCGGCCGGTCGCTGTTGTTGTCGGAACCCGTAGTGTCAGATCGGCACCCCTTCAGGGCCCTCGCTGCCGGAACGGATACGGAAAGTGCCTTCCCCCATGGCCAAAAGGTTGCCCTTGTCGTCATGGATCTCGCCGCTGCTGTTGAAAATGCGGGCGCCACCGGCGCGCTTGCGTCCGGTCGCCCGGATCACGCCACCGGAACACTGCCCGGTAAAGGTGGTGGTCATGGTCAGGGTCAGTGCCTTGCGGCGCCGCCCGGGATAGGGGCAATAGGTGCCGGCATCCGCCATCACGATATCCATCAGGGCACTCAGCACCCCGCCGTGAATGACTCCCGCCAGGTTCAGATGCTCAGGCCGGATCTCGAGTTCGATGACGGTTTCGTCTTCCACCCAGGACACGTGGTGGTATCCCAGCAGGTTGTGGAAGCCGGGCAGATCCCTGGCACTGGTAATAAGGTGTTGATGGTCACTCATCAGACTTTCATTCCCGGTAGGTTAAGGGACGCAGTATTGCCGCCATCAACGGGCAGCGCCTGGCCGGTGATGTAGCTGGCGTCGTCACTGGCGAGGAACAGGATCGCCGCAGCAATCTCCTCCGCCGCACCGTAGCGCCGCAATTCGCAGCGCGAACCCAACTTGTGGGCCTTCTCGTTGGCGCGAGCGTAATCAAAAACCCGTCGGGTCATCCCGGTTTCCACCAGGCCCGGGCACACCGCATTCACCCGGACGTTGTCACTGCCCAGGTCGCAGGCGGCGGTCTGGGTCAGGTTGATCACGCCGGCCTTGGAAGCGCTGTAGGCATTGCCTCCGGCACCGGAGCGGATACCTGCCACTGATGCGGTATTCACGATCGCGCCCAGCTTGCGGGCCTGCATGTGCGGCGCCACGTGCTTGATAAACAGCATGGTACCGATCAGATTAACTGCAAGAATCTGCTGCCACTCGGCAGCATCATTTTCGGTCACCGGAGGATGGGAGCCGGCAATGCCTGCGTTGTTGCACAACACATCGATCTGGCCGAAGGTGGCCATGACGTCCTGCACCAGGGCCTGCACCGCCGCCTCATCGGACACATCCATTACCCGTTTCAGGACCCGGGTGCCTTCGGCAAGGCCATTTTCGGTTTCCAGCAAACCGGCCTCGGAACGGTCCACCAGCACCACACTGGCGCCTTCCCGGGACAGCCTCAGGGCCGTCGCCCGCCCGATGCCACTGCCGGCACCGGTAACTATCGCTACCTTCTTGATGAAGCGTTTCACGCCGATGCTCCTTATTCTTGTCATCATGGCCGCAACCAGGTTGCAGTTAATTTGTCACGGCACACGGTTTTGAGTCAATATATTCGAAAGGTAATTTCACTAGATAAAACACAATAACACCAAGAGGCGAAAAAAGTGAAAAATCATCTGCAAGAGATGCCCGTTTACGCGCCAATGGACCCCCAGGAAACCATGGAGCCCATCGGCGAGAAACTTCAGCAATGGGCCGCCAGCCAGCCCGACAAAACGGCCCTGATAGATGACCACGGCCAGATGACCTGGTCTGAACTGGTGAGCCACGCCAACCGGATCGCCAACCGGCTGAGGGCCTCCGGCCTGCAGGGTGGCGATACCGTGGCCGGCCTTTCGGAGAACACCGCAGACTATATGGCGGTTTACCTGGGCACCCTGATTGCGGGCGGCTGCATGGTTCCGCTGTCCGGCATGGCCAGCGGCGATGCCCTGGCGCTGATGATCGAAGACTGTGGCGCCCGCTTCCTGTTTGTCTCCCACAAGAACCAGCCGCTGCTGGAAGAGATCCGCGACCGACTGCCCGCCATCCCCGCAGCCAATCTGGTGGGTATCGACTTCGCTCCGTCAGCCAGCAACCCGACCCTGGACCAATGGCTCGGTGACATTGACGACGCCGCCGCGCCCGCCAGCGTGACCCTCGACGATCCGTTCAACATCATCTACAGCTCCGGAACCACCGGGACGCCAAAGGGCATCCTGCACGATTACCGCTTCCGTCAGCGCCAGATGGTGCGGATGAGCCGCTTCGGCCTCGACGGCGATGCCATCAACCTGGTCTCCACCCCGCTGTACTCCAACACCACCCTGGTGTCGGCACTACCCACGCTGTTCAACGGCGGCACGCTGGTGCTGATGGCGAAGTTTGATGCCCATCGCTTCCTTGAACTCGCCGAGCAGCACCGGGTCACGCACGCCATGCTGGTCCCGGTGCAGTTCTCCCGGATTCTGGCAGAGCCGGATTTCGACCGCTTCGATCTGTCATCCTTCAAGCTCAAACTCTGCACCAGTGCACCACTGCGGGCGGAAGTGATCGCCGAGACCATGCAGCGCTGGCCGGGCAATGTCCGTGAGGTGTATGGCCTCACCGAAGGCGGCATATCCACCAGCCTCGACTGCGGCGCCTACCCGGACAAATGGAACACCGTTGGCCTGCCCACCGAAGGTGCCGAAGTGCGGGTCATCGACGAACAGGGCAACGAACTGCCAAAAGGCGAGATAGGCGAGATTGTCGGGCGCGCCATTTCAATGATGCGGGGCTACGTCAACCGCGAGGAACAGACCCGCGAAATGCTGTGGACCAGCCCTGAAGGCCTGGCCTTCTATCGCAGCGGGGATATGGGCCGCATCGATGAGGACGGCTTTATCCACATTCTCGACCGCCGCAAGGACATGATCATTTCCGGCGGCTTCAACATTTATGCCGTCGACCTGGAGAAGGTTCTGCTGAGCCATCCGGAGGTGGCGGACGCAGCGGTGATCGGCATTCCCAGCACCCACTGGGGCGAAACCCCACTTGGCCTGGTGGTGCGCAAGCCTGCCGCTACCGTCACTGAGCAGGGCTTGCTGGCCTGGGCCAACGAACGGCTGGGCAAGACCCAGCGGTTGGCCGCCGTCGAGTTCCGCGACGAGCTGCCCCGTTCCACCATTGGCAAAGTACTCAAACGCGAGCTGCGGGAGCCATACTGGCGTCAGTAACACACCGGGGCCATAGCAGCGGCAGTCACCATCTGGTCGCCGCTGCGGCGCCTGGCGCTGTCGATTACCGATAATTGCCGTGAAGCAGACTATGCTTAGGGGAGGGGGTGTGGCGGCGCCAACCTGTTATGCGGAACAGAGTTTCGCAAAAGATTGGCAGCAATCTGCCCTGATGGTGGCAAACACCCCCTGATCCGAACATTTGGTTATAAAAAGAGGGGATCTGATGAAGAAGACAGCCAACAAGTCTATTGCAAAAGCTGAAGCATGTGATAAATTCTGGGAATCATGATTCATTGTGCAATTATATATTCCGCATAGTGGAACAGCGACGCAACGAAACACCACAATAATGAAAGAGGTCAAGTCATGAGCATCCTTAGCACCCTTCGTGACAATGTAGGTAAACAACTCACCGCCTACGCGTCAGCTTTAACCCTGGGGGTATCGGCCGTTGTTGCAAGCGCACCCGTAGCCGCACAAGACACATTCACCTGGAAAGTCCAGTCCCACTGGCCGGGCTCCAGCAGCTCCTACCAGGACAGCCTGGTCCGCTTGCAGCGGGTGATCGAAGAGCGCACCGAAGGTCGCCTGAAGCTGCAACTGTTTGAAGCGGGCGCCATGTTCAAGGCCCAGGACACCTTTAACGCGGTCAGTCGTGGCATCCTTGAAATGGGCACCATTTCGCCGTCCTACGCCCAGGACAAGATCACCCTGGCGGGTATTGCCTCCGGCTTGCCCTTTGCCTTCCGTAACGTCTGGGAAGCGGCCTACTTCCATCAGGGCCTGGGCTTCGAGCAGATGCTGCGCGACGAAGCCGCCAAGCACAACGTTTACTGGGCAACCGATAAGGTTTACCCCACCGAGATGGTGATCAAGAACCCGATCAACAGCTGGGAAGACTTCACCAAACTGAAGATCCGTTCATCCGGCGCACTGCAGAAGTTCCTCACCGAAGCGGGTGCGGCGGCGTCCTACATCCCGGGCGGCGAGCTCTACACTGCGCTGGATTCCGGCATTGTTGACGGTGCCCACTGGGGTGCCGCCCAGGGTGCCTACAGTATGGGCCTGTACGAGGTTGCCAAGCACCACGTCCAGCCGGCGCTGAACATCGCCGGTACCGACGTCATCATCGTCAGCCAGAAGGCCCTCGACAAGCTTCCGGAAGACATGCAGACCATCGTCAAGCAGGCGCTCGAAGAGCAGTTCTGGGTTCGCACCAACGAGTACCTGTACAAGGAGCGGATCACCCTGGCCAAGGCCATTGCCGAGCAGGGCGTCACCGTCAACACCATGCCGGATGATGTCCAGGAGCGCCTGGTAAAAGCCGCTCAGGGCATGTGGGACGAGGAAGGCAAGCGCAGCCCCGAGGCCAAGAAGGCCCTGGACATGCTGAAAGAATACCTGGCCAGCCTCGGTTACCTCTGATCTGTAAGCAGTATCTGCACAAGGCCAGCAGCGGAGTCCCTCCGCTGCTGGCTGTTCCGACCTGAAACCCAATCCTCCCGGAAATTGCCATGGAGAGTGCCATGAGTGTGCTGACCGCATTCATGAGCGGGGTCACCCGTCTCAATGATTTCATCGGGCGCTGGATAGCCCTGCTGGTTTTTGCCATGTTCGTCTTCCTGTTGCTGGAGGTGGGATTCCGCTACTTCCTGAATTCCCCCACCGTCTGGACCAACGAACTGACCCAGTTGCTGTTCGGCGTGTACGCGGTGATGTCCGGCGGCTATATCCTGGCTCACAAAGGCCACGTCAACGTTGACCTGCTCCACTCCAAGCTGTCACCGAGGGTGCGGGCGTTTGTCGACATCCTGACCTCGGCCATTTTCTTTATCTTCACCCTGGCGCTGCTGTACTTCGCGGTGGATATGGCGCAGGAGTCCTTCGGTAGCCGGGAGACTTCCTTCTCGGCCTGGAACCCGCCCATCTGGCCGGCCAAAGGCGCCATTGCCGTGGCCACCCTGTTACTGGTACTGCAGGGGGTGGTCAAGCTGCTGCAGGACATCGCGATTGCCTTCAACCTGAGCTATTACCAGCCGGAACCCGAAGCGTCTGAAGGAGAGATGTTGTGAGTATTGAAATCCTGACGCTGCTGTTCTTCGGCTCCCTGCTGTTTTTCCTGCTTCTGGGGCTGCCCCTGGCCTTCGTGCTGGGTGGTGTGTCCGTTATTTTCCTGTATTTCACCTGGGGCTTTGACTCCTTCTACATGGTGGCCTCGCAAATCTGGGGCACCATGGGCAGCTTTACCCTGGTGGCGATACCGCTGTTCGTGTTCATGGCAATGATCCTGGAACGCACCGGCGTTGCCCGCGACCTGTACAAGATGATGCACCTGTGGTTCGGTGGCCTGCGTGGCGGCCTGGCCATCGGCACCCTCGCCATCTGCGCGGTGTTTGCCGCCATGGTGGGGATCAGCGGCGCCGCCGTGGTCGCCATGGGCACCATTGCCCTGCCATCCATGCTGGAACGGGGTTACGACAAGCGCATGGCGCTGGGCGTGATCAACACCGGCGGTGGCTGGGGCATTCTCATTCCGCCCAGCATCCTGATGATCCTGTATGCCCTGATTACCGGGGTCTCGGTTGGCAAGATGTTCGCCGCCGGTATCCTGCCGGGCGTGCTGCTGATGGTACTGACCACGCTCTACATCGTGATTCGCTGCGCCCTGCAGCCGGAACTGGCGCCGGCGCTGCCAAAAGAAGAGCGCGCCAGCTGGGGTGAGAAGCTCCGCGCGGTGCGGGCGGTCCTGCTGCCGATTGGTGTGGTGGTGATGGTGCTGGGCTCCATCATGGGCGGTATTACCACGCCGACCGAAGCCGCTGCCATGGGCGTACTCGGTGCGCTGATTTCCGCCGCGGTCTACGGCGAGCTGAAGTGGCCGGTGATGCAGGAAGCCGCGATCCGTACCTTCAAACTGACCGGCATGATCATGTGGATCCTGTTCGCCGCCCACGCCTTCAGTGCCGCCTACCAGAGCATGGGCGCCCAGGCGCTGATCGAAGGACTGATGGCAATGATCCCCGGCGGTCCCTGGGGCATTATCATCTCGATGATGCTGATCACCTTCCTGCTGGGCATGGTGCTGGATCCGGTCGGCATCATGATGATCACCCTGCCGGTGTTCATCCCCATCGTGCAGTCACTGGGTTTTGATCCGATCTGGTTCGGCATCCTGTTTGTGATCAATATGGAGATCGGTTACATGACGCCACCCTTCGGCTTCAACCTGTTCTATCTCAAGGGCGTGGTGCCGCCAAGCATTTCGATGAACGACATCTACAAGTCCATCATCCCGTTTGTGCTGGTGGAGATCGTGGGCCTGGCCCTGATCATGATCTTCCCGGAGATCGCCACCTACCTGCCCGATCTGTTCTTCTGAGACTTGCCCGGGGCCAGGGAAGGCCCTATCTTTGAGTGACCGGAGCCCAGGCTCCGGTCACTCAGGGAAACTTGTCAGGGAGACAACCCCATGCCTATCCATACCTTTCTGCGGACCGCACTGCTGTCCCTGTTACTGCTCACCTCCACCGCCTCGGCAGAAGCCCTCACGGAGCCCAAAGTACGCGGGTTCATCAGCAGCCTTGCCGAACTGCAGACCATGGAAGAGGAATTTGCCGACCTGACGGACGACCTCGGGGAAGAGGCAGGCAATGCCGGCATGCCGGACCTGTCGAGCATCATGTCGGATTCGGTACGCCAGTTCCGCGACCATCCGGCCTACGACCGCCTGGACGAGGTGGTATCGCGGCATGGCTTTGACTCACCCGAGGACTGGGGCGCCACCGGCGATCGTGTCTTCTTGGCCTGGATGGCCATCCAGATGCAGGGCCAGCGGCCCGGTATTCAGCAGGAAATGGCGCAGGCACTGGCCGAGATCGACAATAACCCCAATCTGACGGCGGCCCAGAAGGAACAGATGCGGGCAATGATGGGAGGTGCGGTGGTGGCCATGGAACAGATCGGTCAGGCACCGGAGGAAGACATCCGCGCCGTTCGTCCCCACGCCGCCGAGTTACGGGCAATTACCGAAGCCGATTAGCGGATGCGGCAGGCGGCCACCGGCACGCGCCGGTGGCCCTGGCAGGGTCAGGCCATCAGGTTGTAGACAAACACAATCACCACGGCCACCGGGGTGACAAACCGCAGCAGGCTGTACCACAGGGTAAAGCCGGTACCGGTCACCACATCCCGCTGCAGGGTTTCGCGAGCCACACACCAGCCCACGAACAGCGCGGTCAGCAGACCGGAAAGCGGCAGCATGATGTTGGCCGTAAAGAAGTCGAGCAGGTCGAAGATGGTCTTGCCGGCGAACTTGTCGAACATGCCCAGCGGCGCAAAGCCCGACCACTCATTGAGTGACAGGATGGAGGCGATACCGAGCGCCCAGCAGGCAACGCCCACCACGATCGCGCTGGCGACCCGGCTGGTGCTGAACTTTTCCTCAAACCACTCGGTCACCGGCTCAAGCAGGGAGATGCCCGACGTCCAGGCGGCGAACACCAGCAGGATGAAGAACAGGGTACCGAACAGACTGCCGAGGGGCATCTGGCCGAACGCCAGTGGCAGGGTCTGGAAAATCAGGCCCGGGCCGGCACCGGCCTCGAGGCCGTTGGCAAACACCACCGGAAAGATCGCCAGGCCGGCGAGCAGGGCCACCGCGGTATCAAGAAAGCCGACGGTAATGGCGGTGCGGCCGATCGACACATCCCGGCCAAGATAGGAACCGTAGGCCATCATGATGGCCATGCCGAGGCTGAGAGTGAAGAAGGCATGCCCCAGGGCAATCAGCACACCATTCATCGAGAGGGCAGCAAAATCCGGGCGGAACAAGAAGCTGACGGCCTCGCCGAAGTGTCCGGTGGTGGTGGCATAGCCCACGGCAACCAGCAACAACACAAACAGCGCCGGCATCAGGATGTTCACCGCACGCTCAAGGCCGGACTTCAGGCCGCGGGCAACCACCACAATCACCAGGGCCATAAACACACTGTGCCAGAACAGCAGGGTACCCGGACTGGCCAGCAGGCTACCAAAGATACCGCCGACAACCTCGGCATCCTGCCCCCTAAAGTCACCCATCGCCGAATGGCCAACGTAGGCCGCGGCCCAGCCACCAATCACCGAATAGAATGACAGGATGACAAACGCCGCCAGCATGCCGATGATTGCCGACACCCGCCACAACGGCGAGCTCAGGTTACGCTCGGCGACGGTGCGCAGGCTGGTAATCGGGTTATGGCGGCCATTACGGCCAATAAACACCTCGGCCATCATGATGGGAATACCGATCACCGCAATGCAGGCGAGGTACACGATGACAAAGGCACCACCACCATTCTCGCCGGTGATGTAGGGAAACTTCCAGATATTACCCAGGCCGACGGCAGAACCGGTTGCGGCCAGGATAAAGGCGAGCCGTGACGACCAGAGCCCGCGGGGGGCCTGGGCGCTTGCGGACGCCAGGTTAGACTCAGACATGACTTGATCCTGTTCGTTGCTGATAGATCGCAGACTGTTCGCTCTGCCGGGACGGATCCCGGCAATTGGGGCGAGATTCTGCCAGCAGCAGCGCCAGGATGCCAGTCGGCATCTGCTGCGCGACGGCTCAGGCCGCGGCCGTCAGCCGGGCCCGGGGGTGAAAGCGGGCATTGAACCACAGGGAAACAGCGATCACGCTGCCGCCCACCGCCAGCCGCAGCAGATCGGCATCGCGGTTCCAGATCAACAGGTTAACCAGCAGGCCCGCGGGCACCAGCGCGTTGTTCATGACCGCGAGGGTGCCGGCATCCACATAGCAGGCGCCCCGGTTCCACAGGAACAGGCCAAGACCCGAAGCCGCCAGGCCGAGCCACACCAGAATGCCCCACTGCAGGCCGGTCTGGGGCAGCCGGCTGGCGTCACCGAAGATCAGGAACGACGGCAGGGCAATCACCAGGGCACCGAAGAAAAAGTAGCCGAAGGTGCGGAAGGCCGGGATACCGGTCTGGTACCTGGCCATCAGGTGTTTGTAGCCAACCTGGCCGGCGGCGAAGGTGACGTTGGCCACCTGCAACAGGACAAACCCGGTGATGAAATCCTGGCTCAGACCATCGTAACGGATGATACCGGCCCCCAGGGTAGCAACCGCAGCCGCCACCAGGGCCACGGGCGAGAACCGGCGGTTGAGGGCGTCGTCAATCAGGGTGACATAGAGCGGGGTAAAGATGGTGAACAGCAGCACCTCGGGCACCGTGAGGTAACTGAACGAGCGATACAGGCACAGATAGGTGATGCCGAACTGCAATGCCCCGGTGACCAGGATTCCCAGCCGGAGGCCTCCCGGCACACCGCGCCAGCGGGTGAATGGCAGGAACAGCATCGCCGCCAGTAATACACGGCTCAATACCGCGAAATCACTGTCGACCCGTCCGGCCAGAAACTCGCCGATCAGGCTGAACGAGAATGCCCACAATACAGTAACAAAGACCAGCAGCCCCATAACTCAACTCCCCCGGTTGTTCAGGCGCGGGACTCTAGCACAGATTGCCCGGCTGCGCCGCTGGCGAACGCGGGGCGGGCACGGTTGCCAGCCAGTGCCGGCACTGCCGGCTCAGGCCAGAAACTCCCGCCGCCGCTCGCGATCGCTGCGGAACACGCCCCCCAGGGCGGTGGTTTCGGTGGCCGAACCGGCATCGCGGATACCTCGGGCCTTGACGCAGTAGTGGGTGGCTTCAATGCGCACAGCAACATCCTCAACCCCCAGCAGGGTCTGCAAGGCCACCAGGATCTGCTGGGTCAGCCGCTCCTGCACCTGGGGCCGGCGGGCAAAGAAGCCAACCACCCGGTTGATCTTGGACAGGCCGATCACCCGGTCACCGGGAATGTAGGCAACCCGGGCATGGCCGTCGATGGTGATAAAGTGGTGTTCGCAGGTACTCAGCACCGCGATGTCCCGAATCCTCACCATCTCGTCCACCCCCATCTTGTTCTCGATCAGCGAGATCCGGGGAAACTGGTGGTAATCGAGACCGGAGAACAGTTCGTCCACATACATCCGAGCGATCCGCGCCGGAGTATCCTGCAAGCTGTCGTCGTTCAGATCGAGCCCGAGGGTGGCGGTGACCTCAGCCATCAGGCCGGTGATGCGTTCCACTTTCTCATCGCGGGTCAGGACATTCTCTTTGACGGGGGTTTCCAGGCCCCGGTCAACCAGGGCAGACCGGACGGCAAGAGCTTCAGGGCTGAGCATGATGATTTCCGCTTATCGGGTAACGTCGCTAGAGATACGAGCCAGGGCAAAATACCGGATCACCGGACCACAACAGCCGATGCCGGCGGCAAGACAAGCCGGCTATTATCCACAAGCGACTTCCCTTATGCACCCCGTGGCGCTTTCGCGGTAACATCCGCCTTCATAATTCCCCCGTTCCACACCGACAACACAGGCGTTCATGGACGAAAACCATCAGCCCTTGCCCGAAACCCGCCAACCCCTGATTGCCCGCACCCTCCTGGAGTGGCGTACCCTGGCAATCCTCGGTGGCCCCATTCTCATTGCCCAGCTGGCGCAAATGGCCAACGGGGTGATCGATACCGTGATGGCGGGGCATGCCAGTGCCGAAGACCTGGCTGCGGTCGGCATCGGCAGCAGCCTGTGGATGCCCCTGTTCCTGCTGTTTATGGGCATGCTCGGCGCCTTGCAGCCCATCATCTCCGGGTATCGCGGTGCCGGCGCCGTGGAACGGATCATGCCGGCAACCTGGCAGGGCCTGTATATTGCCGCCGGCGCCACCGTGATCATGGTGCTGCTGCTGACCAACGTCCACCCGGTGCTCAACCTGCTCAACCTGGAAGCCAACACCGCGCGGATTACCCAGGGCTACCTGGACGCCTTTGCCTGGGGCATCCCGGCACTGTTGCTGATGACCGCCCTGCGCGGGCTGACGGACGGTCTCGGCCACACCCGGGTGATCATGGTGTTCTCGCTGCTCAGCACCCTGATCAACCTCCCGCTGAACTACATCTTCATCTACGGCAAACTCGGCTTGCCCGCCATGGGCGGCATCGGGTGTGGCTGGGCGACCTCGCTGTCCAATGGCGTCGCGGCCCTCGCGCTGCTGGTCTACCTCAACCGTTCCGCGCTGTTCCGCCGCTTTCACCTGCTTGCCGAACGGGCCCGGCCCGACCCCGCCGGCATTGGCTATATCCTGCGTATCGGCGTACCCATCGGCTTTACCATTTTCGTGGAGGCCAGCATGTTCTCGGTGATTGCGCTGTTCCTGGCCCCCCTGGGTCCGGTGGTGGTTGCCGGCCACCAGATTGCCCTCAACGTTATTTCCCTGCTGTTCATGCTGCCGCTGAGCATTGGCATGGCGCTGACCCTGCGGGTGAGCTTCCTGATCGGTGCCGGCGCACCGGGCACCGCCCGGCTGTTGTCCCGCAGTTCACTGATCCTGTCCGCTGCAGTAGCCCTGGTGTTCGCCAGCCTGCTGTTTCTGTTCCGCGATGCCATTGCCGGGCTCTACAGCAGCGACAGTGCGGTGCGGATTGTCACCACCAACCTGCTGCTGTTTGCGGCCATTTTCCAGATTGCCGACGTCATCCAGGTGACCTGTATCAGTGCCCTGCGGGGCTACAAGGACACCCGCATCCCCATGTTGATCATGCTGTTTTCGTTCTGGGTGGTGGGACTGCCGCTGGGTTATCTGCTGACCTTCACCGATGGACTGGTACCCGCCATGGGGGCGGCCGGATTCTGGGTGGGACTCACCGCCGGGCTGATTTCCGCCAGCCTGCTGCTGGGGGCAAGATTATTTTACTTAACTCATTATTCCAGATACCAAAAATAACGGCCGGCCCTTTTCAAAGCTTCTATACTTGAACCCGGTCACAAATTTTGTGAGCTGAAATGACACGGATCATGGCGGCAGCCCGGGCTTTTGCGCCCGCGCCCGGTAACCCGGATCCAACGACACGGATTATTGCGCAGGTTTGTTTATGCCCCACACCGACATGTCCGAGCGTGAGCAACTCAGTGCCCGCCTCGAGCAGGCCAACCGCCAGCTGCTGCAGTCGGAGAAGATGGCTGCCATCGGTCAGCTGGCCGCCGGCGTCGCTCACGAGATCAACAACCCGGTAGGCTATGTCTATTCCAACCTGCAGAGCCTGGAAACCTACCTCGGTGACCTGTTCCGGCTCACCGATGCCATAGACAGTGCTGACTCGGTGGCCGACCTCCAGTCCATCAAGCGCAACATTGACTACGACTTTATCCGTACCGACCTCGGCGACCTGCTGGCCGAATCCCGGGAAGGTATCGAGCGGGTACGGAAGATCATTGCCGCCATGAAGGACTTTTCCTACGTCGAGGACGAGGCCTTCAAGCTGGCCAACCTCCACCAGGGCATCGAAACCACCCTCAACGTGGTCAATAACGAACTCAAGTACAAGGCCGAGGTGGTTCGCGACTTCGGCGACCTGCCGGATATCGAGTGCATCCTGTCCCAGCTCAACCAGGTGGTGATGAACCTGCTGGTGAACGCAGCCCACGCCATTGAGGGCTTCGGCCGGATCACCATCCGTACCCGCCAGGACAACGACCAGGTCATCCTGGAGGTGGAGGACAACGGCAAGGGCATTGCCGAGGAGCACCTGACTCGTATCTTCGAGCCGTTCTTCACCACCAAACCGGTGGGCAAAGGCACCGGGCTGGGGCTGTCACTGTCATTCAACATCATCGAGAAACACAACGGCCGGATGGACGTTCACAGCACGCCGGGCCAGGGCACCTGCTTCCGCATTTCCTTGCCGGTGCGCCAGCCGGCCACGGAGGACAAACCATGATCAAGATCCAGCTGGTGGACGATGAAGCCAACATTCTCAGCGCCCTGAAACGACTGCTGCGCCCGCAAGGCTGGGAGATCCACGGCTTCACCGATGTCGAGGAAGCACTCGGCAGCCTGCGTGAACACAACTACGCCGTCATCATCTCCGATTACCAGATGCCGACCGCAGACGGCGTGACCTACCTGCAGTTCGCCAAACAACGCCAGCCGGACGCCGTTCGCCTGGTACTCAGTGCCCACGGTGACCGCAATTCCATGATCAAGGCAATCAACCAGGCTGAAGTCTACCGTTTCCTGTCCAAGCCCTGGGACGAGCACGAGATTGTGGCGGCGATCAAATCGGCCATCGACCTGCACCTGCTGCGGGCGGAGAACCGCCATCTGCTGAAGCAGGTGCAGCACCAGCAAACGCTGATCCGTGCCCGCGAGCAGGAACTGCTGCGCCTGGAACAGGAAAATCCGGGTATTACCCGGGTGATGCGGGACGACGATGGCTCGGTTCTGCTCGACGACGACGAACCCCGGTAAAGAAGGCACTGATGGCTGACTATATCGCCGAAGACAACAAGCTGACCCTCAAGGTGGTGTTCTACGGCCCGGCACTGAGCGGCAAGACCACCAACCTGATGCAGTTGCACACGCTGCTGAACCCGGAGCGCAAGGGCGAGCTGATGGTGCTGGAAACCCGCGACGACCGTACCCTGTTCTTCGACATGCTGCCCATTGGCCTGCGCAGTGGCTCCGGTCTCGACCTGCGGCTGAAACTCTACACCGTTCCCGGCCAGGTCCAGCACGACAGTACCCGCAAGGCGGTACTGTCCCGCGCCGACGGCGTGGTGTTCGTGGCGGACTCGCAGCCCAGCCAGCAGGATAACAATGCCAATGCCTTCGGCAATCTCGAAGAGAACCTGGAGAAAGTCGGCCTGGATATCGACTCCCTGCCGATGGCGGTGCAGTTCAACAAACGGGACATTCCCGGCGTCGTCGAGGAGCCGGTGCTGCAAAAACGCTGGGCGGCCACGCCCTGGGCACCCCTGGTGATGGCCTCCGCGCTGCAGGGTCAGGGCGTCCTCGAAACCTTCCAGGTACTGCTGGACCGGTTGTACACCGCCGTCGACCAGGAGTTTGATCTGGCCGGTACACACAGCATCGACCGGGACACGTTCATTCAACGGCTGAGCGCCAGCCACGGCTTGCACCATGCGTAATTTCGAAGACGACCCGTCACTGCAGGATCTGCTGACCGACGACCAGCTCCAGCGCCTGACTGCCGGACTGAGCGCACTGTGCCGCGAACCGGTCCGCATTGGCACTGATCGCAGCGACCACGCCGTGCCGGTGGAGTTCAACCTGGAAACGGTGGGCTGGCTCAGTGGTGGCGGTTCTGACGACGAACGCCGGGCAGCCGCCAGCCTGGTGTCGTTTCTGATGATGTTCGTTGCCAAGTACCGGCTGGCCGCCAACCTGCATCATGACACCACCGAAGCCAGCTACGCCGAGCTGCAGCGACAGAATGAGGCCCTGCGGGCGTCGGAAGCCCGCTACCGCGAATTGTCTGACCAGCTGCAGGAAAAGGTCGATGAACAGGTCGCCCTGATCAAGGGGGTCCAGCAGGACCTGTACGAGAGCGCGAAGCTGCGTTCGGTGGGCCAGCTCGCCGCCGGAGTCGCCCATGAAATCAACAACCCCATCGGTTTTATCAACAGCAACCTGGGCGTGGCCAGCGACTACGTCGACGAGTTGCAGGACCTGCTGCCGGACACCGAAAGCAACCGGGAGCTGCTGGCGGATTTCCGCGACCTGATCACCGAGTCGATCGACGGCACCCGACGGATTGCCAGGATCGTTGCCGACCTGAAAACCTTCTCCAGCATCGACCAGGCCGACTACACCCTCTGTGATGTCAACGACCTGCTGCGCAGTGCCGCCCACCTGCTGCAGACCAACTACGGCCACCAGCTGGAGATCATGGAACAGCTGGCGGAGATTCCGGCCATTCCCGGCCACCCGGCGAAGCTGTCGCAGACCTTCTACAATGTTCTTGATAATGCCGCCCAGGCCCTGCGCGACGGCGACCGGGAGCAGGCCGACCAGCGCATCCAGATCAAGACGGCCAGCAACGGCGAGGAGGTGCTCATCGTAATCCAGGACAACGGCTGTGGCATACCCGACGACATCCGCAGCCAGGTCTTCGATGCGTTCTTTACCACCCGGCCGGTGGGCTCGGGAACCGGCCTCGGGCTGACGGTTGCCCGGGACACCCTGCACGCGCACCGGGGCAGCATTGCCATCGACAGCCATGAAGGCAGCGGCACCCGCATTACACTTACCCTACCGGCTCACTAAGGACTTCTGATGGCCAAGCGCTACGCTTCACTGTTCTTCGACCAGAACGAGGACGAGGCCGCAGCATCGGCCAGCGCCGAGAAAAAGGCGCCCTACCGGCTGTTGCTGGTGGATGACGAACCCCACATCCTGGCCTCCCTGCGGCGGGTATTCCAGCGGGAAAACTACGAACTGCTGTTTGCCCGCAGTGCCGAGGAAGCCATCCGGATTCTGGAAAACAAGCCGGTCGAACTGATCATGACCGACTTCATGATGCCCGGGATGAACGGCAGTGAGCTGTTACGGGAGGTTCGCGAACGCTGGCCGCAGACCATCCGTATCATGCTCACCGGCCATGCCAATACCGATGCGGTGATGGGCTCCATCAAGGACGGTGCGGTCTACCGCTTCATCCTCAAGCCGTGGAACGATGACGACATCCGCCTGACCATTGCCCTCGCGCTGGAACAGTACGAGCTTATCCAGCGCACCCGCGCCCTGGAGCAGGAGAACAAGAAGCAGAACCGCGATCTTGAAACCATCACCAAGCTGACCGCCACCAACCGCAGCCAGCTGGCCATCCTGCTGCACAAGAAGGGCTGGCTGAATCCCCAGCAGATCCAGCAACTGCACCGGGAAATGCAGAGCCACAAGACTCCGGTGGTGCGCCAGCTGCTGAAACACGAGTGGGTGGACTTCCGCAAGGTCTTCGAGCTGCTGCGGGACGAGATGATGTTCGAGGACATCGACCTGCGGGAATTCCAGCCCGATCCCAGCCTGCTGTCGCTGATCCCGCAGACCATCTGTACCCGCCAGCTGGTGTTGCCGCTGCGGGTACAGGGCAAACGCCTGCGCCTGGCAATGGTGGACCCGATGGATGTCAGCCTGATCGACGAACTCGGTTTCATGACCGGCTACACCATCCATCCACTGCTGTGTGAAACCGCCCAGATGCAGGCCAAGCTGGCTGAAATCTTCGGTGAAACCAACCAGCTGGACGACATCGCTACCAAAATCGGCACCGACGATCCCTACGAGGGGATCGAAATCGTGCTGGATGACGAGGGTGACCAGGAATCCCTGGAGCAACTGCTGGGCAGCTCCGAGGAGCCGCCGGCGATCCGCCTGGTCAACGCCATCATCCTCGAAGCCCTGCGCCTGGGGGCCAGCGACATTCACGTCCATCCCCGCACCAAGTCACTGGTGGTGCGCTACCGTATCGACGGGGTCCTGCAGGACAAGATCCACATTCCCACCAACCTGCTGATGTCGGTGGTCTCCCGCATCAAGGTGATGGCAGAACTGGACATTACCGAACGCCGACGCCCCCAGGACGGCCGGATTACCGTCAAGACGCCCATGCGGATCGTTGACCTGCGGATTTCCACCCTGCCCACCATCAACGGGGAAAAAGTGGTCATGCGGGTGCTGGAACGGCAGTCCTCGGCCCAGTCCCTGCAGGATCTCGGCCTGTCCGAACACAACCTGAAGCGGCTGAAACATGTGGTGGCCAAGCCCCAGGGCATCATCCTGGCCACCGGCCCCACCGGCAGCGGCAAAACCACCACCCTGTATGCCCTGCTGCAACACAATGCCTCGCCGGAGCGCAACTACGTTACCATCGAGGACCCGGTGGAGTTCCACGTCGACATGGCCGGCCAGGTGCCGGTGAAGGATCGCATCGGTCTGGACTTCGCCAGCGTGCTGCGGGCCATTCTGCGCCAGGATCCGGATGTCATCCTGCTGGGCGAGATCCGCGATGAGGAAACCGCCGATGTGGCCTTCCATGCCGCAATGACCGGTCACCTGGTCTATTCCACCCTGCACACCAGTTCCGCTGCCGCTACCGTGGCCCGCCTGCTGGATCTGGGCCTGAAGCCCTTTGTGCTCGCCTCGGCGCTGGAAGCGATCATTGCCCAGCGTCTGGTCCGGCGCATCTGTTCGAACTGCCGGGAAGAAGTGGCGCCCCCCACCGATGTCCTGAGCCAGCTGGGTCCGCAATTCCTCGAGGACGGCCTGACCTACTACCAGGGCCGCGGCTGCGAGAAATGCCATAAGGGTTACAAGGGCCGGGTGGCCATGCACGAAGTGCTGACGATGAACGAGCAGTTGCGGATCGCCATTACCGAGGGCGCCAGTGCCATGCAGATCGAGCATATTGCCCGCGAACAGGGCATGAAGGTGTTGCTGGACGATGCCCTGGACAAACTGCGCAGCGGGCTCACCACCGCGGACGAAATCCTCCGCCTGCTCGGCCCCCAGGTACTGAATGGTTAACCCGCGTAACCTTGCCGGCCTGCTGTTTTGCCTGGGCCTGACCCTGGCAACCACCTTTGCGGCGGTCGGCCTGTTGATTCTGTACGATTTTGCCAGCCATGGCGCCGATTCCGCCGGCCGGGTCACCTTGCGGCCCGGTGGCGGGCTGCTGTCGCTGCTGGTCAGCGCCACCCTGCTGGGCTGCCTGTTCCGCCACTTCGCCGCCGCCATCGTCGCGGCCATTATGCTGGCGGCCACGGCACTGCTCTGTCTGGCGGCAAGCCTGCCGGTGGGTGCGACAGAGTTTCTGACATGGCTCCGTCCCTACCTCGGTAGCCCGGCGCTGGCCGTTGTTGCGCTGGTGTTCGCAGGCTCGGTGGCCGCTGTCCTTAAGCTCCGTGCCGGCTGGCAACTTGCCCTGATCGGAGCCGGCCTGATGGCGCTGGCCGGCTCCCTCTCCCTGCTCTCCTGGTGGCTGCCGTCACTGTATGCCTTTGCCCTGGGCAGTGTGCCGGAGGCCACCGTGGTGCTCAGCCCGCTGATCATCCTCACCGGCCTCCTGTTACCCGGGCTTACACTGCTGCGCCGCCACCGCATCACCACCCCGCTACGCGGCCTGGTACTGGCGGGCGTGGTGGGCATTGTGGTGACTACGACCATCTGGCACATCATCCGCGTGGAGCACGACCAGGGCCTCACCAGCCGCGCCGAATTACTGGCCAACCAGATCCGGGTCAGCAGCGAAACCATCATCACTGACAAGGTGGCCCTGATCCGCCGCCTGGCCTATCGCTGGCAACTGATGAACGGCTTCCCCGACCGGGACTTCTGGGAGCAGGAAGTCGAGAGCTACCTCGGTGACTTTCCGGAACTGCAGCTGATCGGCCTGCTCGATCACCAGCACCGGCCGGTACGGATCCATTCCCGCGACCTCACGTCCCGCTTCTGGCTGCACCAGTTCCGCCAGCTGCCGGCCACGACCGGCTGGCTGAACCACGTTGCGGAGTTGCGGGCACCCCACGTCAGTACCCCGTTGCAGGATGACGATGGCAATGTGATGGCGCTGATTGCCGTGCCCATCCTCACCCCCACAGGCAGTGCCCGGATGGTGATCGCCGCGATCGACCTGCAGCAGCTTTACCGCGACGTCCTGCAGTTCGGCTCCGGCGGCCTGCATACCCGTATCAGCTGGGACGATACCGTGGTGTTCGACACGCTCAACCGGCCCCGGCTGAGCCAGCAGCAGGGCTCACCACAGCAAGACTCACCACAGCAATCCCCAGGCCAGCAACCGCCGGCCATCCGGTCGCTGGCGATGATTGCGCTCAGCCCCCATCATGACACCCGCTGGCAGGTACTGGTTTACCTGCCAGCGGGTGGTACGCCGGAAGAGACTCCCATGCTGTCCCTTCTGGTGCTGTTTACCGGGCTCGGCCTGAGCTTCCTGCTGATGCTCAGCCAATTCTTCTGGCGGGAATCCGAGGATCGTGCCGGCCACCTGCTGGCCCTCAACGACAGTCTCAATTTCCACCTTGAGCAGGAGCGCAACCTGCGCACCACTAACGAACGCATCATGGAGTTCTCCAAGGACATGCTGTGCTCGATCAGCCAGGACGGCCTGTTTACCATGGTCAGTCCGGCCTGCCGGGACATCCTCGGCTACGCGCCGGAAGAGCTGATCGGCCAGCCCTATGACATCCTGATGCTGGAGGAAGACCGGGTCGCAACCGCCGAACAGATCCACCGCCTGCAGGAGGCCGGGGAAATGGCCACCCACGGCTTCCGTAACCGCCACCGTCATCGGGACGGCCAGGTGGTGACCCTGTCCTGGACCGCCGAGTGGTCCGCCGAAGATGACGCGCTGTTCTGCGTTGGCCGTGACATTTCGGCCGAGCTGACAGCGGAGATCCTGACCCGGGAGCGGGACCAGTTCTTCTCCCTGTCACCGGACATGTTCTGCATCGTGGACCTCAACAGCCACTTCTTTGAACTCAACGATGCTTTCGTCACCGAGCTCGGCTTCGGTCGCGAGGAACTGATCGGAACGTCCTACCTGGACCTGGTGATTACAGAGGACCGGCCGGCGGTGCTGGCGGCCGTGCAGTCCCTGATCGAAGGTCATTCGGTGCGGGATCTGTTCATCCGCGTGCAGGACCGGGCCGGCGCCGAGCACTGGCTGGAGGTCAGCGCCACGCTCAGCAGCGACGACCTGATCTATGTGGTGGCCCGGGATATCACCGCCATCCGGCAAACCCAACAGCAACTGGCCCAGAGCGAGGCGTTGCTGAAAATAGCCGAGACCGCCGCCCGCATTGGCGGCTGGATGCTGGATGTTCGAACCGGTGAGTCAACCTGGTCCGACGTGCTGTTCGAGATTCACGAATTGCCCATCGGCGAGGCACCGCCGCTCAATGACGGCCTGTTCTACTATCTGCCCGAGTCCCTGGAGCGCATCTCCGCGGCGGTGGAACGCTGTAAAACCGAAGGCATCCCCTTTGACGAAGAGCTGCAGCTGCGCACCGCCAGGGGGCGGCTGCGCTGGGTGCGGGCGATCGGTCACGCTGTCTGCGACCAGCAGGGCAAGATCATCCGGCTGCAGGGCGGCGTTCAGGACATCACCGCCTCCCGCGAGGCGCTCGAGCAGATCCGGCGCATGGCGGAGCGCCAGGCCACCATTTTCGAAAGCATCACCGATGCGTTCTTTACCCTGGATACCAGCTGGTGCTTTACCTACGTCAACCAGCGTTCCGAAGAGTTGCTCCAGCGCAGCCGCGAAGATCTGCTCGGCCGTTGTATCTGGGACGAGTTTCCGGCCGCCGTTGGCAGCGAATTCGAGCACCATTACCGCCATGCCGTCGCCAGTGGCGAATCCGTCAGCTTCGAAGCCTATTACGCCCCCCTGAACAACTGGCTGGAAATCAGCGCCTATCCTTCCGAGGAAGGCCTGGCCGTTTATTACCGCAGCATCTGGGAACGAAAACTTGCCGAAAAGCGTCTTCAGGATACCCTCGCGGAACTTGAACGCAGCAACCGGGAGCTACAGGACTTCGCGTTTGTGGCGTCCCATGACCTGCAGGAACCCCTGCGCAAGATCCAGGCATTCTCTGACCGGCTGCTGACCCGGTCGGAGCAGTTTGGTGAGCAGGAGCAGGACTACCTGCGCCGGATGCAGTCCGCGGCAAACCGCATGCAGACGCTGATCCAGGACCTGCTGTCCTATTCCCGGGTCACCACCCGGGCCAGGCCGTTTGTCAGCTGTGATACCAACACCCTGCTCGCTGAAGTCCTGCAGGATCTGGAAACCGCGATCAGCCGCGAGCAGGCAACCATAGAGACGCAGCCCATGCCTGCGGTCACCGGCGACCCGGTGCAGCTGCGCCAGGTGTTGCAGAACCTGTTGAGCAATGCCGTCAAATTTCATAAAAAGGACCAGAAACCGCAGATTCTGGTCTACGCTGAGAATGAAACCCCGGACGGCTGGACACTGGTGGTCAGCGACAACGGCATCGGTTTTGATGAGAAGTATGCCGACAAGCTGTTCCATCCGTTCCAGCGGCTGCACCAGCGTCAGGACTACGCCGGAACCGGGATTGGCATGGCCATCGTGAAGAAGATCCTGGACCGGCACGATGCCCGGATTACCGTCGCCAGCCAGCCCGGTGAGGGCACAACTTTCAGGGTCCGCTTCCACCAGCGGCCAGGAGACCTGTAAACCAGATGACTGAACGCACCCTGTCTCCCACTATCCTGATTGCCGACGACGATCCGGACGACCGGCTGATGATTCGCGACGCCTTCGCCGATCGCTGCCGCGACTGCCGGCTGTGCTTTGTTGAGGACGGCGAGGAAGCATTACGCTTCCTCGAGAACGCCCTGCACAAGCAGACGGCGGACTGCCCGTTACCGGATCTGATCCTGCTGGACCTCAACATGCCGCTGAAGGACGGCCGGGAAACCCTGCGGGAGCTGAAGGCCGATCCGCGCTTCCGCCGCATCCCCACGGTGATTCTCACCACATCGCACAGCGACGACGACATCGACGACTGCTATAACCACCATGCCAACTCCTACATCATCAAGCCCAATCGCTATTCCGAGCTGCTTGAGGTCGTGACCTCCCTGCAAAGCTACTGGATGGACACCGTCAACCTGCCGCCACAGAACCCGCACCATGAGTGAGACCGAGCCGAACCTGCAGATTCTTCTCATCGAGGATGACGAAGACGATTTTCTGATTACCCGGGACCTGCTGCAGGACGCCGGCCGGAACGACGTGCAACTGAGCTGGGCCGACTCCCTCAATGACGGTCTCGACGGCCTGCGCAGCGGCAGCTATGCCGTCGGCCTGGTAGACCTGCGGCTGGGTCCGGATTCCGGTCTCGACCTGATCCGCCAGGCCCGGGACGAAGGACTGACCACACCGCTCATCCTGCTGACCGGCCAGGGCGACGAGGACCTCGATAACCGCGCGGTGGAACTGGGCGCCTCGGATTACCTCGTCAAGGGCCGGCTCGATGGCCACGGCCTGATCCGCAGCATCCGTTATGCCATTGACCGCGCCCAGGCCACCGAGCAGCTGGCCACCAGTGAGGCCCATTACCGGCTGTTGTTTGATACCAACCCGGCACCCATGTGCCTGCTGGACACCGCAACCGACGCCATCACCTCGATGAACCAGGCGGCCCAGCAGCTCTATGGTTACCACGCCGACGACCTGCCCGGACTGACGCTGGATACGCTCAGGGCCGGCACCACCGGCCCGCTGGACAGCGAAGGTGTCATTGTCCGCAATGGCGGTCGCCTGGAATTCCACCTGACCCGTGCCGGGCGCCCCCTGTGCATGGAAGTCATCCCCCGGGAAATTGCCATCGACCAGCGCCCCCACCAGCTGCTGATGCTGACCGACCGGACCGAGGAAATCCAGAGCAACCGCCAGATGCGGCTACTCCAACGCGGTATCGAATCCACCTCCAACGGCATTGCGATTGCAGATGCGCTGAGCCCCGATATGCCGCTGATCTATGTCAATCCGGCCTTTGAGCGGATCACCGGCTACCGGGCGGAGGAAGTGCTGGGGCGGAACTGCCGCTTCCTGCAGGGCAGCACCAGCGATGCGGTCAACGATAGCGCATTGCAGGAAATTCGCCAGAGCATCGCCGAACAACGGGACGTTGCCGTTGTGTTGCGTAACTTCCGCAAGGACGGTTCGCCATTCTGGAATGACCTCTTCATCGGGCCGGTACGTAATGATCAGGGTCGGGTCACCCATTTTATCGGTGTCCAGAACGACATCTCCGACAAGAAATCCGCCGAGAGCGAACTGGCCTATAACGTCAGCCACGATGTGCTGACCGGGCTGCCCAACCGTTCCCTGCTGGAGGACCGGCTTACCCAGGCCTGCCAGTTTGCCGACCGTTACGGCCGCCAGCTCGCCCTGCTGTTTATTGACCTGGACGGCTTCAAGCTGATCAATGATTCCCTCGGCCACCGGATTGGCGACCGCTTGCTGGTGGAAGTGGCGCGCCGCTTGCGACAACTGGTGCGGTCCGGCGACACCGTCGCCCGCCTCTCCGGGGACGAGTTCATCGTGGTCCTGCCGGACCTGGCTAAGGCCGACGATGCGCTGCTGGTGGTGGAACTGGTCATCAACGAGATTGCCGCCCCCTACCGTATCGATGACCGCACCCTGCACCTGACCGCCAGCGTCGGTATCGCCACCGCCGGTGGCCACATCGATAACCCGATCGAACTGTTACAGCAGGCGGACCTGGCCATGTACCGCGCCAAACAGATGGGCCGTAACACCTATCAGTGGTACTCCACGGAATTGAACGACGAGGCCAACAAACGGGTGATCCTGCGCAACGAACTGCAGGATGCCATCGATAACGACCAGCTCGCGGTCTATTACCAGCCACTGGTCGATGCCCGTACCAACGTCCCGAAATCCGTCGAGGCGCTGATTCGCTGGCAGCATCCGGAGCGGGGCGTGATCTCACCCCAGGACTTCATTCCGCTGGCCGAGGAAACCGGACAGATCAGCCCGCTGGGCCGCTGGGTGCTGGAGCGGGCCTGCCAGGACACCATCCGGATGCATGCCAGGGGGTTCCGTGACTGCACCGTATCGGTCAACGTATCACCGATCCAGCTGCGCAAATCCGGTTTTGTCGATGAGGTCAGCAGTGTGCTGCAGGCGTCCGGGCTGGCCGCCGAATTCCTCGAGCTGGAAGTGGTGGAGTCGGCCCTGCTTTACGATACGGCGGTAGTGGTCAAGGCCCTTAACGACCTGCGTGAACTGGGGGTACGGATTTCCATCGACGATTTCGGTACCGGCTTCTCCAGTCTCAGTTACATCAAGCTGTTACCGGCCAACAAGATCAAGATTGACCGCACCTTTATCAAAGACGTGATCAAGGATCGCAGCGATGCCGCGATCACCCAGGGGGTCATTTCCATGGCCCATCACCTGGGCCTGGAAGTGGTGGCGGAAGGGGTTGAAACCGAAGCCCACGCGGCCTTCCTGCGCAAACACCAGTGCGACCTGCTGCAGGGCTTTGCCTTCGCCCGGCCGCTGCCGTTCGACGAACTCATCCGCTATCTTAGTGAGGGCCGGAATGGCTACCCGGGCGCAACCACCGGTGAGGATGCGCCGCAACCGGCACAAACCCTGCTGCTGCTGGATGACGAAACCAACATCCTCCGCGCACTGACCCGGGTGCTGCGCCGCGACGGCTACCGGATCCTGTCCACCACCAGTGTCCGTGAAGCCTTTGAACTGCTGGCGGAAAACGACGTGCAAGTGATCATTTCCGACCAGCGGATGCCGGAGATGTCGGGGACCGAGTTTCTCAGCGAGGTCAAAGCCATCTATCCCGACACCGTGCGGATTGTGCTGTCCGGGTACACCGACCTGAAATCCGTCACCGAGGCCATCAACGAGGGCGCGATCTACAAGTTCCTCACCAAACCCTGGGACGACCAGCAGATCCGCAACCACGTGTTGCAGGCTTTCCAGCTGCACGCCACGGGCAAGGGCTGAACGCCCCCGCTTGCGGCGTGCCGGGTTATCTGAATTCGCTCCGACGCCCCAGCGCAGCCCTAACGCAGCCCCAACGCCCGGGCATGGTGGTTGAGGTGGTCGTCGATAAAGGTCGCAATGAAGAAATAGCTGTGGTCATAACCCCGGTGCATCCGCAGGTTGATGTGGTGGTGGACCTTCTCGCAGGCGTCCGCCAGCGCATCGGGGTTGAGCTGCTGATCGAGAAACTCGTCCGCGGTGCCCTGGTCAATCAGTAACGGCAGGCGCTCACGGGCATAGGGGATCAGCAGGGTGGCATCCCATTCTTCCCAGGCCTCGCGGTCATCCCCCAGATAACCGGAAAACGCCTTGATGCCCCAGGGGCATTCGGTAGGGTTGGCAATGGGTGCAAACGCCGACACCGAGGCATAACGCCCCGGATTTTTCAGGGCACAGATGAGGGCACCGTGGCCGCCCATGGAGTGGCCACTCACCCCCCGCTGGTCAGTGAACGGCAATTCGCTCTCCAGCAGCGCCGGCAGCTCGCTGACCACGTAGTCATACATCCGGTAGTGGCGGGACCACGGCTCCCGGGTGGCGTTGAGATAAAAGCCGGCACCGCTGCCAAAATCGTAGCTGTCGTCCTCACCCGGCAGGTTAACCCCCCGCGGGCTGGTATCCGGGCACACAATAGCCAGGCCGAGTTCGGCGGCCCGCCGCTGCGCACCCGCTTTCTGCATGAAGTTCTGATCGGTACAGGTCAACCCCGACAGCCAGTACAGCACCGGAACCTTCCGCGGTTCCCGGCCCAGAGCCTGCGGTGGCAGAAAAACCGCAAACTCCATATCGCAGTCCAGCACCGCGGACCGGTGCCGGTAACGGCGGTGCTCACCGTCAAAGCTGACGTTGGTTGAGATAAGTTCCATGGCCACCTCGGTTGCTTGAGAGATCGCGGGGCCTAGTCGGCCTCGACAAATTTGGGTAATTCAATGCCGCACCCGGATTTTGCCAGCTCGGCCAGAATGGCGGTACGGGTGACGACGCCGATAAGCCGGTCATGATCGACCACCGGATAGACCTTCGGCTTGCCGGCACCGAGGTTCTGGGCAAGGTCAATCACCGCCATTTCGGGACCGACCGTCAGCGGTGAGCGGAACATCACGTCATCCACCGTGGGTTCACCTTCGCAATGGTAACTGCTCACCAGCAGCGAGTGGATGCAATCCTGTTCGGAGACAAAGCCGAGTACCTTACGGTGTTCATCGACAACGGGCAAACCGGTTACATGGTTGGCAAGCAAGGTCTTGACCACCCTGGTCAGCGGTGTGCCACAACGGATGGGTTCGATGTGGTTCCACATTACATCAGACACTTTGAGCGAACGCATGGTCAATCTCCTTCTGGTCCGGATCGGGAAGTTCACGCGGCCAGGGTTTACCGGCTGCAGATTTCCGATGGGTACCTATAACCATAGGCAATCCCGGCCGGAACAGGCAACGCAGAGGGTAAAAAAAATCCCGCGCTCCGGCTGCCGCAGCCGGCTCATCGGACTTTTCCATTTACAGCTGAATATTAATGACTAAACTCAACGGGTTACGATAGCAAAAAGCTATTCCTGATGCGTCCGCAGGACGATCCATTACACCTTCCGGCCGCTTCGCGCCCGGAACCAACAGGAGAAACCATGGAAGCCATTCAAGCGTTCATTGGTGACATTAACGGCCTGGTATGGGGCCCGCCCATGCTGGTCATGATTCTCGGTGTGGGCCTGTTCCTCAGTCTCGGCCTCAAACTCATGCCGATCCTCAAGCTCGGCGCCGGCTTCCGGCTGATGTGGCAGGGCCGCCATGCCAGCAAGGACGATGCCAGCGAGGGTGAGATTCCGCCGTTCCAGGCGCTGATGACAGCGTTGTCGGCAACGGTAGGCACCGGCAATATCGCGGGGGTTGCCACCGCGGTGTTCCTCGGTGGACCGGGCGCCCTGCTGTGGATGTGGCTGACCGCCCTGGTGGGTATGGCCACCAAGTATTCCGAGGCCGTCCTCGCCGTCCGTTTCCGCGAAGTGGACGAGCGTGGTGCTCACGTTGGCGGTCCGATGTATTACATCCGCAACGGCCTGGGCAAGAACTGGGCCTGGCTCGGCGTACTGTTTGCCATTTTCGCGGCCATTGCCGGTTTTGGCATCGGCAATACCGTGCAGGCCAACTCGGTGGCGGATGTTCTGGAGGCCAACTTCCAGCTGCCACACTGGGTAACCGGCCTGATCCTGATGGTGCTGGTGGGCCTGGTGCTGATCGGCGGTATCCGCCGGATCGGCCATGTTGCCAGCGCTCTGGTACCGCTGATGGCGATCTCCTATGTCATTGCCGGACTGGTTGTACTGGCCATCAATGCCAGCGAGATTCCGGCCGCCTTTGCGCTGGTATTCAAGCATGCCTTCAGCCCGATTGCCGCCGAAGGCGGCTTTGCCGGCGCGGCGGTATGGGCTGCCATCCGCTTTGGTGTGGCGCGGGGTATTTTCTCCAACGAGGCCGGCCTCGGGTCGGCACCGATTGCCCACGCAGCCGCCCAGACCCGGGACCCGATTAACCAGGGCATGGTGGCCATGCTGGGTACCTTCATCGACACCATCATCATCTGTTCCATCACCGGTCTGGTGATCATCACCTCCGGAACCTGGACCTCCGGTGTGTCCGGTGCCGAGCTGACCTCCCTGGCCTTTGCCGAAGCCATGCCGGGCATTGGCAACTATGTGGTCGCCATCGCGCTGGCGGTGTTTGCCTTCACCACCATCCTGGGCTGGTCGTTCTATGGTGAACGCTGCGTTGAATTCCTCTTCGGCGTGAAAGCCATCACCCCGTACCGGGTACTGTGGATCCTGGCGATCCCCGTAGGCGCCACCCTCAATCTGGGTTTTGTCTGGCTGGTGGCCGACACCCTCAACGCGATGATGGCGCTGCCCAACCTGATCGCGCTGCTGCTGCTCAGCCCGGTGGTGTTCAAACTCACCCGCGAGCATTTTGACAAGCAAAAGAGCCTCGGCGTGCAAAAAGGGTAACGGGGACTCCCGGGGTTAACCGGGGAAAACCCGGGCAATCGGCGGGGCCGGAAGGCGAGGGCAGATGAGGCAGGTCATCGCCCTTGTGTTCCGGCCCCGTCATCCCCACTCATTATCGTATAGACTCAAAGCAGGTCCCGGCCCCGGGTCGGCACAGGCAACAGCGTGTTGTAACCCTCAACGATGTTGATCGAGCAAGGAGAAAGCACTATGAGTTTACGTCTTGGAGATACCGCACCGGACTTCGAACAGGATTCCAGCGAAGGCCGGATTCGCTTCTACGACTGGCTGGGTGACAGCTGGGGTGTGCTGTTTTCCCACCCGGCGGACTTCACCCCGGTGTGCACCACCGAATTGGGCCTGACCGCCAAGCTGAAGGATGAATTTGCCCGGCGCAACGTCAAGGCCATTGCCCTGAGCGTGGATCCGGTGGATTCCCACAAGGAATGGATCAAGGATATCGAGGAAACCCAGGGCTGTGTGGTGAACTTCCCGATCATTGCCGACGAAGACCGCACGGTTTCCGACCTCTACGACATGATCCACCCGAACGCCAACGACACCCTGACCGTGCGTTCGCTGTTTGTCATTGACCCGAACAGGAAGGTGCGCCTGATCATCACCTATCCCGCCAGCACCGGTCGTAATTTCAATGAAGTGCTGCGGGTTATTGATTCGCTGCAGCTGACCGATGAGCACAAGGTGGCTACCCCGGGCAACTGGGAGCGCGGCAGCGACGTGGTCATCGTGCCGTCCCTGCAGGACGAGGATGAAATCAGGCAACGCTTCCCGAAAGGTTACCAGGCGGTGAAATCCTACCTGCGGATGACACCGGACCCGAAGACCAACTGGAGCGGTGACTGATCACCATCCCGCAGTAAACCAAACGCCGGCCAACCTGCGTTGTCCGGCTTTTTTTGTCGGTCGCCTTCGTCACCAGCCGGCCGGTACCCGGCCCTCACGGATCCGCTGGGGATGATCACCCACATCCACCCGTGCCACTTCCGTCGCGGTACGGTAGGAAATCACCGACATCTGGTCGGTACCGCTCCAGGAAATGTAGCAGTAGTCGCCGGAGGCATCGGAGGTGACCCAGTAGGGCTTCTCCCCCAACCCGGTCAGCAACCGGTAACTGAAGGTTTCCCGGTCAACGATTGCCACATAGTCACTCATGGTGCCGGCCACGCACAGGGTGTCTCCGGCGCCATTCATCGCGATGCCGTGGTGGGCGGAATCATTGACGTAGAGCTCCTCCGGCAAGTCCGGCACCAGGTTTGGCAGCCGCGCCAGCCGGGTAACCACGCCCTGCTGCATGTCGTATTCAACAAAGCCGTGCAGAAACGACAACTGGAAGTAGAAAAAGCGCTCGTCGGGGGTATGGGCCATGGGCCGGATGGCCGGGCTCAGATCCTGATAACCGGCGGCACTGAGCTTTTCCGCAAAATCGAAGCGCTGGAGAATTTCCAGGGTCTCGGCATCCACCACCTGGAACACCCGCTCACCCTTGGTGAAGTCCAGCAGGTTGTTGTCGAGCGGGGTGAACACGTGGCCGATACTGGCATGGTAGATCTTCGAGCCGTCTTTGGAATAGACATTCTCATGGGGCGAGTTGCCGGTCGGAAAACGGCCCAGCTCGGTACCTGTCTGCAGGTCGAGAATGTGGACCACATTACCAGTGGAGGCGGACACCGCCACCCGGGTACCATCCGGCGAGATGGCCATGTGGTCGGAACGATAACCCTCCACCCGGAAGCGCCAGGCGATCTGGCCGGTGTCGGTTTCAATCGCCACCACATCGCCAAAGCTGGGCCGGGACACGATCAGCAGGCGGCCATCGGGGCTGCTGTACATATCGTCGACGTATTGGTCATGGCCTTCCCCGATCAGGTAGCGGATCGCCTCGAAAAAGGCCAGTCGTACCGGGTTGAGGATAATCTCGGTCATCCGCTGGCGCTTGTCCGGGATGCCATTGATCCGGCCCAGCTTCTGGTAACTGCCGGCATCCACGACATCGATCGTGCCGTCCCAGTTGTTACCGATGAAGATCACCGCCCGGGTTACCCCGGGGTTGGTGTCACGGCTGTCGTTGGTGCCAAACCAGCCCGCCAGTACCGGTGGCGCGGCCAGGGCCAACAGTGTGCAAAGCAGCAGGGTGACCGGCCGTAACCGGCCAGGGTTGCGATTCATCCATGTCATATCGGGTATCCCCAGAGTTTGTTGTTTTTACTTCAGCGCACACTTGTACACTGAACGACCCCGGGGATCTTTGACATTCTCGCCGGGCGGTCCGTCAGTTGGGTCAATACCGAGACCCGTCGCCCACAAAAAAACCGGCTCGCGATGAGCCGGTTTTTCAGTAAGCCATGAAACCGCGGATCAGAACGCCGGTACCACGGCACCTTCGTACTTCTCGAGGATGAAATCCTTCACCGCCTGGGAGGTCAGGGCACCGGACAGCTTCTGCATGGCGGCGCTGTCCTTGTTGTCCGGACGGGACACCAGGATGTTGACGTAGGGCGACTCGGCACCTTCAATCAGCAGGGCATCCTCGGTCGGGTTGAGGCCGGCTTCGAGGGCGTAGTTGGTGTTGATCAGCGCCATGTCAACCTGGTTCAGGATGCGGGGCAGGGTGGCGGCTTCCAGCTCCTTGAAGTCGAGATCCTTCGGGTTCTCGGCAATATCCCGCGGCGTGGCAGTGATCTTGCTGGCATCTTCCAGCTTGATCAGGCCGGCCTGTTGCAGCAGCAGGAGTGCGCGGCCACCGTTGGTCGGATCATTGGGGATAGCAACCACCGCGCCTTCTTTCAGCTCATCAAGTGACTTGATCTTGCTGGAGTATGCACCGAACGGCTCAACATGGACACCGGTGACGGTCACCAGGTCGGTACCCCGGCCGGCATTGAATTCGTCCAGGTAAGGCTTGTGCTGGAAGAAGTTGGCGTCCATCCGCTTCTGGTCCACCTGGATGTTCGGCTGCACATAGTCGGTGAACACCTTGACGTCCAGCTCCACGCCCTGCTCCGCCAGCATCGGCTTCACGAACTCCAGAATCTCGGCATGGGGCACCGGAGTGGCGGCCACGCTCAGCTTGTCAGCGGCGTTGGCCGCCGAAAAAGTTGCAACGGCAGCCAATGCCACCAGGGTTTTCTTGACGTTCATAGAAGCATTCTCCTGTTTGAATTATTTGCGGCTGAAATACAGCACCAGCCGATCCCCGGCCATCTGCAGCAACTGCACAAAAATTACCAGTAAGGCTACAGTAATCACCATGACATCGGTCTGGAATCGTTGATAACCGAAGCGGATGGCCAGGTCACCCAGGCCACCGCCGCCGATAACGCCGGACATGGCCGCGTAGGACACCAGGGTAATCGCGGTGACGGTAATGCCCGCGATGATGCCTGGCAGGGCCTCCGGCAGCAGTGCACCCAGGATAATCTGCCGCACGTTGGCACCCATCGCCTGGGTCGCCTCGATGATGCCGCGGTCCACCTCCCGCAACGAGGTCTCCACCAGCCGGGCGAAAAACGGCGCACCGCCGGCAACCAGCGGCGGAATGGCGCCGGCCACCCCCAGCGAGGTACCGATCAGCATCACGGTAAACGGGATCATCACAATCAGCAGGATGATAAACGGTACCGAGCGCAGCACGTTCACCACAAACGACAGGATGGCGTAGGCCACCGGCTGCTCCAGCAACTGGCGCTTGCCGGTGAGGAACAGCAGCACGCCGACCGGCAGGCCGATCAGCACACTGAACAGCAGTGACAGCCCCACCATCACCAGGGTGTCCCAGCTCGCCCAGCCAATCTCCGCCCAATCCACGTTGGTAAACAATCCGTTCAGCAAGGCTTCCATCAGCGCAGTACCTCCACATGAACGTCGGCGGCTTCCAGCGCCTGCATGGCAACCTCCAGGTCTCCGCCGACCAGGGACAGGGTCAGCTGGCCGTAGGGGGTATCCTTGATGTGGTCGATCCGCCCGGACAGAATACTGAAGTCCACACCGGACTGCCGCGCCACACTGCCCAGCAGCGGCCGGTAGGTGGATTCACCGCGGAAGGTGAGCCGCAGGATGCGGCCATCGGCATGGGCCAGATCCTGCTGCATCTCACCGCGATCGATGTTCTCGCTTTCAAACACGAAGTCCCGGGTGGTGGGATGCTGCGGATGCAGGAAGACATCGCTCACCGCCCCCATCTCCACCACGCGACCGGCATCCATGACCGCCACCCGGTCACAGACCCGGCGAACCACGTCCATTTCATGGGTAATCAGTACAATCGTCAGCCCCAGCTCACGGTTGATGTCTGCCAGCAGCGACAGCACCGACTGGGTGGTCTGCGGGTCCAGCGCACTGGTGGCTTCATCGCACAGCAGGATGGTCGGCCGGCAGGCGAGGGCACGGGCAATACCGACCCGCTGCTTCTGGCCGCCGGACAGCTGGGAGGGGTACTTGTCCGCATGATCGGCCAGCCCGACCCGGGCCAGTAACTCGCTGACCCGGTCACGGATCTCACTCCGGGAGTAGATACCGGCCAGCTTCATCGGGAAGGCAATGTTGTCGGCCACGGTCTTGGATGACAGCAGGTTGAAATGCTGGAAGATCATCCCGACCTTGCGGCGAAAGGCCCGCAACTCGCCGGCGTCATAGCCGGTCACATTCTCGCCATCAATAAGAATACGGCCGCCCGTCGGGCGTTCCAGCAGGTTGATCAGACGCACCAGCGTTGATTTCCCTGCCCCGGAGTGGCCGACGATGCCGAAGACTTCGCCAGCTGCGATGGTCATACTGGTAGGATGCAGCGCGGGGATCGCCCGGCCCGCCACCTGGTATGACTTCTGGACCTGATCAAATTCAATCACGTGTGAGCCCTGTCAGCGCCTTGTGGGTGCAGCGTTAAAACCGGCCATTATAGACCAATTAACCGCCAAACCCGAGGGGAACCCTCTCGGGAGTTCCCCCTACACCGCGAGGGGCCCGGTGCGCTCACCTGCCACGGTAGCCACGGCCGGCACGCTGCCTCCGTCTACAGTTCGTACAGCTTGGTGACGTGAAGAATTGGCCCGGTGGGTGCACCGGTCGGCGAACCGCCCTTGGGCTCCAGGCTGATGGCCAGGGTACGGCTGCGACTGAGGGCCTCACGGGCGGCATCGGTGAGGGTCACCTGATAGATACCACCCACCGGCAAGACACCGAGGGACAGCGGATCACCCTGCTCCGGAACAATCCACAGCTCGTAATCCTTGCCCTGTTCGGGCTCCGCTGCCGCCACCGGCCGCAGTTTCAGGCGGTTGTCCACCGTGGTTTCACTGACCAGCCAGAGCGGATCGGCGACGTTCTGCTGGACAATCGCACCCGACAACTGCGGATAGGCAACCGGGGCCGGCTGGCGCACCAGCACCACCGCCATCACCAGCGCGGCGGCGGTAGCCAGCAGGCTCCAGCCCGGCCAGAACCAGGCGCCCCGGGGTGTTCTTGCAGGAGGTGTCGTGGTGCGGGCCTTCGCCGGATGGCCGCGGTCAGACCACAACCGCTGTTCAATCCGCTGCCACACCGCTTCCGGGGGCCGCTTCTCTTCCACTGCGCCGGTGAGTTCACCGAGCCGGGTTTCCCAGAACCAGACCTCCTGGCGCACCCGTACCGATTCCATCATCCAGCGTTCGAACCGTCTGCGTGCCGGTCCCCGCAGGCTGCCCAGGACATATTCCGCCGCCAGGCTCTCTATCCGTTCCGGTGTCTTGTTCATCGCTCGAGGCACCTCTTGAGGGCGATCAGCCCGCGGCGGATCCAGCTTTTCACCGTTCCAATGGGCGAACTGAGGGCTTCCGCCAGCTCATCGTGGGTAAAGCCCCGGTAGTAGGACAGCAGGATACTGTCGCGCTGCACCTCACTGAGTTCTTCCAGGCAACCGGTCAGTGCCGCCGAGCCGGCCTGGTGCAGGGACGCTTCCAGCGGGCCGTGGCGCTCGTCCTCCACATGTTCGAGCAGGTCGTCGCCCGCCGTCTGCCGCACCTTGCGGGCACGCATCAGATCGAGAGTCCGGTACCGGGCAATGGTCATCATCCAGCTCAAAGGGGCACCCCGTTCGCTGTGGTATTCACCGGCGTGGTGCCAGATCCGGATGAAAGCATCCTGCAGCGCTTCCTCCGCCAGCTCCTGCTGGCCCGCCAGCTTGAAACACAGCCCGTACATCCGCCCGGAAATCCGCTCATACAACTGCTGGAAGGCCTTGCGATTGCCCTGGGCGACCGAGCCCAGCAGCCGCATCAGCTCCTCCTGTTCCGCTTCCATCAACGCCATGGTGGTCCCGACTCCCTACCGGATAGTGGTGGATTCCACGCCCTGACGGTACCCGTCCCGGCGTGGGCTTACTGGTGGTGTTAAAGACTGTTACGACAAACCACGCTCCGGGGATGCGGAGGTTCCCGGTTTTTTCGGGACTTGCTGTTTTTTTTCACGGCGCTGCATCCGGAGGCAACACCCACCCGTTTGTTCTTCTGTACCACCAACCACAGATGAGGAATACGGAATGAACATCATGTTAAAGCGCTCCGCCCTCGTACTTGCGCTCGCCGGGCTGGGCATGACCGCCACCCTGAGCCATGGCTCCAGCCACCGGGAAGCGCCCTTTATCACCGAGATACCCAAGGTCGACGGCTCCGACTTCTACCTGTTCCGCAGTTACGAAGCCGGTCGTGAGGATTTTGTCACGCTGATCGCCAACTACCTGCCACTGCAGGATGCCTACGGCGGCCCCAATTACTTCGACCTGGATGCCGATGCCATCTACGAGATCCACGTCGACAATACCGGCGACGCGGTTGAAGACCTGACCTTCCGCTTCCAGCTAACGGACGTCACCAGTGACATCGAGCTGGACGTGGGCGGGGAAAAAGTGGCGATTCCGCTCAAGAATGCCGGCGCGATCGGCCCCGGGCCTGCCGATGTCGGGGCAGTGCAGCAACGCCAGACCTACAGCGTGAAGCTGGTGCAGGGCGATCGCCGTACCGGCTCGGTGATGGCCGTCACCAACAATGCCGACGGTTCCGAAACCTTCACCAGGCCGATAGACAACATTGGCACCACCTCCATCCCGGACTACCCGGCCTATGCCGCTGCCCATGTCTATGACATGGCCATTCCGGGCTGTACCGGTTCCGGTCGGGTGTTCGTCGGCCAGCGCAAGGACGCCTTTGCGGTTAACCTCGGCAAGATCTTCGATCTGGTCAGCATTCCACTGGCTGAGGCCACCAACGGCATACGGGACGATGGCATTGACGATCTCGCCGACAAGAACGTCACCGCTTTTGCCCTTGAGGTACCCACCGCCTGCCTGACCGGCAGCGCCCGCAGTGCCAGTGGTGACCCGGTGATCGGCGCCTGGACCACCGCCAGCATCCGCCAGGCCAGGGTTGTCAATCCGTCGCCCGGCGCCAACGGCAAGGGCGCAACCGTGGAAGGCGGCGCCTACGCCCAGGTCTCCCGCCTCGGCATGCCGCTGGTCAACGAAGTGGTCATCGGCCTGCGCGACAAGAATGCGTTCAACGCCAGCGAACCGAAGGACGACGGCCAGTTCGCAACCTACGTGACCAATCCGACGTTGCCCCAGCTGCTGCAGATTGTGACCGGCGAAGCGGTCGCGGAACCCCAGGTGTTTCCCCGGGTTGATCTGGTTGCCACCTTCCTGACCGGGCTGACCGTGACCGACGACACCGGTGCCGTGCTGTTCTCCAACCAGCCCGCTGGCGTACAGGCCTCCGACATGCTGCGACTGAACACCGCCATCGCGCCGGTTGACCTTGCCAGCCAGAACGATCTTGGCCTGGTGGCCGGGGACGCCGCCGGTTTCCCCAACGGACGGCGACCGGTGGATGATGTGGTGGACGTGGCACTGAACGCCACCATCGGCGCACTGCTGCCCTTGTTCGGTGAAACCAACCCCAACGACGGCGTGTCCCTCGACGATGGCGCGGTCACCGACCAGACCCGACTACTCGACAGCTTCCCCTATCTGGGGCACCCGCTGGCCGGCTCAGTGACTGCAATGTAAGCGCAAGGAGAACCCCATGATCACACTGAAATGGCTGGCAGTAGCCCTGATCGGGTTGGCCGTCGCGGGTTGCGCGGACAGCAGCAACCACAGCGGCACCCTGAGTGCCGACTTCACAGTGTTCGTCAAGCAGCAGATCAACAACACCCGTGATGATCGCCAGGCGGTCGACCTCCGAAATGTGACGTTCCGGTTCAACGACCAGGACAACGAACAGGCCTATGACGATCTGTTCTGAGTCCACTCCCCGCCGCCTCCCGGCGGCCTTTCACCCTGCTCTTCGGAGCAGGGTGCTTTTACTTATGCTTTGGCTGATGGCGCTGGCCACCGGCCTGCAGGCCGCCCCAGCCCCCATTGCCAACGATTTTTCCGATACCGAAGTGCTGGCCCTGTTGCCCGCCGGGTTCCATGACACCCCGGACACCGGCAACCCTGATCGGCTGGCGGACCGGATTCAGGGGCATATCACCCGGGCCCGGACCGCAGGCGACCCCCGCCACCTCGGCTACGCCATGGCACTGCTCGAGCCCTGGCCCGATACCGCGATGACCGACCGCCTGCGGGTGCTGCGGGCCACGCTGAACCAGAGTCTGCACCGCTTCGACCAGGCACGGGCAGATCTCGATACCGTACGAAGCCGGTCTGCCGGCGGACAACCGTACCTGCAGGCCACCCTGACCCTCGCCAACATGGAGCTGGTCCGCGGCCGCTATGGCGCCGCGCGGGACGCCTGCAACGACCTCGCCACACGCTACCCCGGACTGCTGGCCCAGCACTGCCTCGCCCGGGTCGACGCCCGCACCGGCAAGGCCGCCACCGCGTATCAGCGGCTGGCCAGTGCACTGCTCCAACGGCCCCCGGAAGATCCGCGGCTCCGGGCCTGGGTGGAAGGCACCCTCGGTGACATGGCCGCCCAACAGGGCCTGGTCACCGCAGTGACTCACTGGCAGACCGTCCTTCAACTCACCCCAGATGACCTGTATGTCCGCGCCCAGCTTGCCGACTGGCAACTGGCGGCGGGACAGCCCGCAGCGGCAGTGGCACTCACCAATGGTTACGACAGCGTCGACCCGCTGGCCATTCGTCGTGTGATTGCCCTGCAAGCGGGGGGCCAGCCCGATGCGGCCCGTTCGCTGACCCGCAGGTTGCGGGAAAGGTTTGATGAAGCCTTGTGGCGAGGGAGCGACCTGCACCGGCGGGATTATGCCCGCTTCCTGCTCGATATCGACAACCGGCCAGGGGACGCCCTGAATTACGCCGTGGCCAACTGGCGCGACCAGAGGGAAGCCGCCGATACCCGGCTGCTGTTACGGGCAGCACAGCGGGCAGGCGATGAGGAATCGATCCGCCAGGTGCGGCAATGGCTGGCCAGTGTCAACCAGACCGACCGGAGATTTGACCTGCCGCCTTCCGGAGCACCCTTGCCATGACCAGGCCGCTTGCCCTGCTGCTTGCCCTGTGCTGCGGTTTACTCGCCACCACCGCCGCTGCCCACAAGGCCAGTGATGCCTTTCTGTACCTCGACAACCGCGGCGCCACGGCCACCCTGCGGGTGGATGTGGCGTTGCGGGACATCGCCCTGCTAACCAGCCTCGACAGCAACCGTGACGGTCAGGTGACCGGCGCCGAACTGCGGTCCGCGCGCTCCGCAATCATCGCGGCGGTGACCGACACTGTCCGGATAGAGGATGTCAGGGGCTCATCCTGCACCCTGCGCGGCGCATCCTGGGGCCTGTCCCGCCACAGTGACGGCGCCTACGCTGCCGGACGGTGGCACATCCAATGCCCGCAGGGCGAGTCGCCGGGCCGTCTGACCTATAACCTGCTGTTCGATCGCGACCCCCTGCACCGGGGCCTGATACAGGTCATCCACCAGGACGGTGAACAGCTTGCGGTCCTCAGCCCCGACCAGCGGCATCTGGCACTAACCGGCGCACGCCCGTCCGCCATCGGGGTTTTTGCCAGCTTTGTCCAGCAGGGGGTTATCCACCTGCTGCTCGGGCTGGATCACCTGCTGTTCCTGCTGGTGCTGATCCTCCCCGCCACCTTCCGCCAGCGGCCTGCCCGGGAGGGCGGCCTCCGGGCCCGGCTCAGCGGGCTGGTGTGGGTGGTCACCGCCTTCACCGTCGCGCACTCCATCACCCTGGCGCTGGCGGCACTGGATATCGTGCGGCTCCCGGTCGCCTGGGTCGAACTGGTGATTGCGTTTTCCATCGCGGTGGCCGCGATCAACACGGTGTGGCCCTTCCTGGGCAAGAAAACCTGGAAACTGGCCTTCGGCTTCGGCCTGGTCCACGGCTTCGGCTTCGCCAGCGTGCTTGCGGAACTGACCAGTGGCCTGAGCGGCAAGACGCTTGCGCTGGCAGGCTTCAACCTGGGCGTGGAACTGGGGCAACTTGCGGTGCTACTGGTGACCTTCCCCCTGCTGTACCTGCTGGCCGGTCACCGGCTGTATCGACGCGCAGCGGTGCCCATGGTCGTCCTGGGGGTGTGCGGGATGAGTGTATTCTGGATGCTGGAACGCGCCGGGGCGCTGTGAGCCCCGGCAGGCGTTACCGTCTTCTGCCAGTCAGTGCAGCGCGCGCATCTGCCTGGGGTAGAGCGCCGCGCTGACTTCCGGCTCCTCCAGCAACTCGGCCATCTCACGATCAACGTCGGTTTCCTCACCTTCGTCCGGCAACGGCTCGAACAGGGTGCTCAGCCAGGCCGTCACGGAGGGCGCCTCACTGCGGTCGTAATCGGTGGACAGGGCACCGATGCGGCGGAAACCGATGATGCGCTGGTGACGCGGATCGCGGATTTGCTCGAAGCCGCGCCAGTAAATGCGGTCTCTGGTGTGCAGCTGGACAAACAGGGTATCGATGGGGTGTTCGGGATCGGCACCGGAAGTGCCGTCGTCCTCGTCGTCCACGACCGGGTCCGCACCGGGCTTGCGGCGGATGGTGGTCCAGGCCGGGTAGAGTACCGCCACCGCATCCGCCTCGACGTGTTCCCGGGCAGCGCGGAGGATCAGGGCCCAGCGGGCCTTGTCGGCATCAGTTTCAAGAGAATTGATGGGCAAGTCGTAGCTTTGTTCGCTGGACAGGACGATCGCCATCATGGGGGCGTCAAGTTCCCCCATGGCTTCAGCCTGTGCTACAGACACCAGTTCGTCGATTGCCATCGGTTGGTTCATAATACGCTCGCCTCCTCGATGCCATCAGGGGTAAATCAGGGAGCAGCGCACTCCCTGACTCACAGCATAGCCTGTTCCGGCTACAAAGATAAACGTGCAGAGCGTTATCCCGGATCACCCTGGGCCACCGCAGCCTCCGCCCGCTGGTAATGGGCAAACCAGGGTGACGCCTCTTCAAGCTGGGCCGCCAGCTGCAGCAACAGGGCATCCTCGCCATGGCCAGCGCCAAACTGGACCCCCACCGGCAAACCCGATTCAGTCCAGTGCAGCGGCACCGACATGGCCGGCGTACCGGTCAGGTTGCCGAGCTGGGTAAACGGCGTTCGCGCCAGGCTTTCCAGCGCCATCTGATCGACCTGGCCGCTGCGATGCACCAGGGTACCGGCCTTCAGGGCAAGCATCAGCCGTGCCGCCAGCTGCATGTGTGCCGGGGTGTCCAGCTGTCCGATACGGGCCGGCAACTGGCCGGTGGTCGGACACAGGTAGAGATCATAGCGCTCAAAGAACGACCCGAGGGCACGGGCAAAGTCGTTCCACTGCTGGCGACGGCGCACATAATCGGGCAGTGGCATACTCCTGCCCAGCATGGCGATCAGCCGGGTTTCGAGTTCAAAGTCGTTGTCACGGGCGCCAAACTCCTCCTGTGCCCGGGCCATCAGGGCAGAGACTTCACCGAAGTACAGTGCCAGGTAACAGCGCGCCAGCGCCATACCGTCAAAGTCCGGCCCGGCCAGCTCCACTTCGTGACCCAGTCCGGTCAGCAGGCGGGCGGTTTCCTCAACCGCGGCCACGCACTCCGGTGCCACCTCGGTGCCATAGGGCGAGGCGGTAAACATGCCAATCCGCAACTTGCGGGGCGGCTGTTTCATCAGCTCCGCGTATCGACCCGGCGGCGGTGCAATGGTGAACGGATCGCCACTGGCAGAGCCGGCAAGGACATCAAGCATGGCTGCGCTGTCACGCACCGTGCGAGTGACCACATGGTCGGTGGACGCACCGGTCCAGGCCTCGCCCATGTACGGGCCGGAGGAGATCCGCCCCCGCGACGGCTTGAGCCCGAACAGGCCGTTGTACGCGGCCGGAATGCGGATGGAGCCGCCGCCGTCATTGGCACCAGCCATGGGCACGATACCAGCTGCTACCGCAGCACCCGAGCCGCCACTGGAACCGCCCGGCGTCAGTCGGGTATCCCAGGGATTGCGGGACGGCCCCCACAGGCGGGATTCGGTGACGGCCTTCAGCCCGAACTCCGGTGTCGCGGTACGACCGATAAACACCAGGCCCGCGCCACGACTGCGGCGGACGAACTCGGAATCCTGCAGCGCAAGGTTCTGGAGCAGGCCGCGACTGCCATAGGTACAGGGTTCACCCGCCTGTTCCTGGGCCAGATCCTTGAGCAGGAAGGGCACCCCGGCGAAGGCGGCACCGGGGGGTACCGGTTGCTGGAGCGCGGCGGAAAACTGGGGGTGGCAGATCGCGTTGATCCGGCCGTTGACCTTGCCGGCACGATCAATGGCGGCGTCACACACCTCACGGGCTGTCACATCACCACGCCGGATCAGCTCAGCGAGGGCCACGGCATCATGGCGCAGGTATTCGGATTCCTTCATGGTCACTTCCGGTTGTTGTTATCGGGGGGTCGGTGAACCGACAGGGCCAGTAACCGGCCCTGCGCGGATGCCCCAGCATACCGTAACCGTAACGCTATAAAAGTGACTCAATTGCCCCTTTCAGGCTGTCATCTCCGGGACGTACCTGGCTGCTGAAATGACGCACCTCCCCGGTGCCCTGGTCGACCAGGTATTTGTTGAAATTCCACTGCGGCTCGCTGCCCGAACGCCGGGCCAGCTCGCGGAACAGCGGGTGGGCGTCGGTACCACGCACCCGCTGCGGCGCGGTCATGGTGAAGGTCACCTCATAGTCCACGAAACACACTTCCGCAGTTTTGTCCTGGGATGCGGCCTCCTGGCGAAAGTCGTTGGAGGGTACTCCGATGACAACCAGGCCACGGGGGCCGTAGGATCGGTGCAGTGCTTCCAGGCCGGTAAACTGGCCGGTATAGCCGCAAAAACTGGCGGTATTGACGATCAGTAACGGTTTGCCGGCAAAAGCCTCACACAGATTGACCGTTTCCGTGGAGCGCAGGCGGTTGAATTCTTCGTCCAGCCAGTCGGGGCATTCCGCCAAAACCAGCGGGGCCGACAGAGCCAGCATTACAATCACGATAAGCCGTTGAACGAGCATGGACGTCCCTCCTGCCAATAGCTACGATTCTGGCAGGCAAGTGGTTTTCCTGCACAGAACAAATAGGCCTATGAACTACCTGATCAAATGCTGCCTGGTTATGACTACCCTGGCCAGCCTGTCGCTGGCCGCACGGGCCGAACCACAGGACCCCGTACCGGACACCGTCACAACAGAACCCGCCGGCTGGGTGCAGGTGGTTCGAAATTCGCCCTACTGGGTCAGCCAGGGCGTTCACCAGAACATCCTGACCATCCGGCGCTGGGTGCTCGGGGAGTCCGGCTATTGCAGCAACACTGATCGTCACATCCTGTTCGACATGCGCGGCCGCTTCCTAGGTTATATGGACAACGGCGACACCCGGGCGGAGACCCAGCAGCGGATCAACAACCTGCGAACCACCCTGGTCACCCGCGGCGAGGTGGAACAACAGGTCCCGGGTGCCCCCGACACCACCGGCTACCCCTTTGCCCTGGCCTGCGACCAGCCCCATGTCGACCTGCCGGAAGCCATGGCGCGCTATCTGGGCACCCTGCCGGGCGACCGGATCTGGGGGGCGTGGGATGACATCACCTTTGCCAGCCAGGACAAACCCCGGCCGCTGCACGAGGCCCTCGACTACGTCTACAGCACCCGCAGCGGCCAGCAACGCATCGACCTGCCGGCGGGCATGCAGCGGCTGATCGCCGGCCAGCTGATGATCGAAAGCGGGGGCCGGCAGCGGGCGCACTCCGCGGCCAATGCCCGCGGCATCATGCAGCTGTCGACCACTGCGCTGGCGGATTGCGGGATCGAACCGGCCAACTACTGGCACCGGCTGGCCCAGCTCGACTGTGCCCTCAGGCTGACCAGCCAGAATGCCCGTAACCTGCGTGCCGACTTCGACGCCCGCTTTGGCCACCTGCCGGCCGGCAAGCGCGAGGAACTGTTCACCCTGCTGCTGGTGCAGGCGTTCCACGGTGGCGCCAGCCGGGTGGGGGAACTGCTGTCTGAAGGCGAACTGGCCCGGCCGGCGGCCTACTTTGCCGAGCACCACGACAGCTATACCGCCGGCGACATTGCCTTTGGCATGGTGTTCCACAACCTGGGACGCAATAGACTGGGACTGGCATCCCTGTATTATGTTGCCGATGTACAACTGGCAACCGAGGCGCTGTGCCGTTCGCCGCGCCTGAAAGACACCGGGTTCTGCAGCACGCCGGAGTGACCACGGTTTGCCAACAGACCCGGAGTAACCTTGGACCTCACCCTCATTCCCGATGGCCTGACCACTGTCACCGCCATCACCCTGCTACTGAGTTCGGTCGTGACCTCGATGATAACCGCCAGCCTCGGTGCCGGCGGCGGCGTGCTGTTGCTGGTGCTGATGGCCATGTGGATGCCTCCGGCGGCGATCATTCCGGTCCACGGCATGGTCCAGCTCGGTTCCAATACCGGGCGGGCAGTACTGACCTGGCGTCACACCGACTGGCGGGTCATTCTCGCCTTCCTGCCCGGAGTCATCGCCGGGGCGGCCCTCGGCGCCTGGCTGCTGGTCGACCTGCCACCCCACGTCTGGCAACTCACCATCGGCCTGTTCGTGCTCTGGCTGTGCTGGGGTCCGGCCCTGCCGGCCGCAGCCTTTGGGACGCCGGGCATTTTCCTGGCTTCGGCCCTGACCAGCTTCATCAGCCTGTTCGTGGGGGCAACCGGTCCGCTGGTGGCGGCATTCATCAAACAGTTGCACACCGACCGGTTCGTCACCGTTGCCACCTTTGCCACGGCCATGACCTTGCAACATGCACCGAAAGCCCTGGTGTTCGGGGCCGCGGGTTTCGTGTTCCGGGACTGGCTGCCGTTTATTCTGGCGATGATCGGCTGTGGCTTTGCCGGCACCTGGCTGGGCTTGCATGCCCTCCGCCGGATCAGCAATCGCCAGTTCAGCGGGATATTCAACGTGTTATTGACGGTACTCGCGCTGCGGCTGCTCTGGCAGGCCAGCTTGGCCGCCGGCTGGTGGGGCTAGGGCCAGGGGCCAGAGTGAGGACCGGGGCTGGGGGCCGGTTACTGCTCCGGCGGCACGGGCACCGTGACCACGGTGTTGCGGCCCCGGGCCTTGGCCGCATAACAGCCTTCATCGGCACGGGCCATCGCCTCCCGGGGGCTGGCATCGGCGGCCGACAACTCGGTCAGCCCGATGCTGGTGGTCACACCGAACACCCGGCCGCCGCTTTCGATGGTCAGCGCCTCGACCTCTGCCCGCAGCTTCTCTGCCAGCGCGGCGGCCCGCTCCAGGCCGCAGGCCGGCAGGATGATGCCGAATTCGTCACCGCCAATCCGCGCCACCGTGTCAGACTGGCGCACTGCGGCGCTGAACAAGTGGCCAAGCCGCCGTAACAGGTCATCACCCAACAGGTGACCACCCTCATCGTTGACCGGCTTGAAATGGTCCAGGTCAATCAGCATCAGCACGCTCGCAGTAACCAGGTTTGGCGCTTCGCCCAGCCATTTCACCAGCGCTGCACTGAAAGCCCGGCGATTCAGCAGGCCGGTCAGGCTGTCATGGGTGGCTTCCCAGGACAGACGCTGTTCCTGTCGCCGCCGCTCGCTGTCATCCCGCAGTACCACCACCAGCCGCTCGTTGGCCTCGCCCCGGTGCAACCGCACCAGCGTGAGTTCCACGGCAAACTGCTGACCCCGGCCATTACGCAGCTCGGCATAGAGACTGTCGATATCACCTCGACCCAGCAGTTCCTCCCGCGCCAGCGGCTCGCCCTCGGCGGCCAGTTCAACCAACGCGAAGAAGTTGCCTTGCTGCCAGCGAACCCCTGCGCCGAGGAAGGTACAGGCGGCGCGGTTGGCGTAGCGGATAATGCCCCGGTTATCCACCATCAGAACGCCCTCCTGCAGCACACCGAGGATCACATCGGCGCGCTGCTGCTCATCACGCAGCTGGCTTTCCACTTCCAGTTCGTGGGTGATGTCCCGCACTACGGTGATGGTACCGATGGACTTGTCGTCGGTTTCGATGGGCGCGGTCATCACGTCCACCCAGCGCAGCTCGTTGTCCGGCCGGTGACGAACCCGGAACTGGCCCCGGAAAACCTTCCCGCTGGCCAGTGCGGCCCGCCATTCACGGATGGCGCCAGGCCGGTCCTCATCATAGACACCCTGGATCAGGTAGCTGTTGATCAGGCTGCGGGGGTCACTCCCCATGATCTGCTCGAACGCGGGATTGACGAACTCGATGCGACCGAGGACATCGGTCTGGATAATGCCGATCGGCGCACTGCGCGACAACGAGCGGAAAAAGGCCTCCCGCTCGGCCAGGGAATCCAGCACCTCATTGCGTTCGTCCAGTATCTGGTTGAAGGTGTCGGCGACCCGCCGGATTTCCCGTCCGCCACCGACCCTGACCGGCGCCAGGCGGAGCCCGAGATGGCGGTCGGCAATCTGCTCGGCCAGATCCCGCATGGGCGCCATCAGGCGGCGGAACACCAGGAAGACCAGCGGCCCGAGCAACAGGATGACCGCAAGCACCACCCAGAACATCACTTCCGCGGTGGAGGTGCCACCCGGAACCAGACGGTTCTGGTCCGCCAGGTGAATCACCGCACCCACGATCACTGCAACAAGCACAACCACCGTCAGCACGAAGACAACGGCGCGATTGACCAGGCTGGAAAACCACTGACGCAACATGGGTGTCAGAACAACTCCTGCACTGTGTGAAGGGGGCTCATCACTCCGAGGGTACGACAGAAACGCCCCGAATCAACCGGTATTTTAACAGACCTGAGCGCAATCACTGATGCCACTTCCCAACTTTAATATTAATCGTTATCATTTAGATCCAGATTTTTATGAGGTATTGCCATGTCTTCCACTCTGCCGCCTGCTCCGGCTCCCGGCCTTGAAGGCCTGATCCTGCAACTGACCGATATGGGCGGCCCGGTAATGTGGGTTCTGCTCGCCCTGGCGATCACCGGCCTGGTCACCTTTTTCTACCTGTTGCTGTTCGGCGCACTCTTCGCACCGCGGATGACCCGCCGCCTGCGTCGCGCCATCGCAACCTGGCAAGCCGAACCCAATGATGCGCATGTCGCCGCCCTGGCTACCTCCACCGGGCGACTGGCGCGACTGAATCCGATGGTACAACTGGCCCTTACTGCCACTGACGCTCAAACCCGCCGCGAGGATCCCGAAAAACTCCAGCAGCGGCTGGCCCGCGATGCCCAGCACGCCCTCGAGCCCTTCGAGGCCCCGCTGAAAATTCTGGAGGTGATTGCCGCCCTGGCGCCTTTGCTGGGCCTGCTGGGTACTGTGCTGGGCATGATGGATGCCTTCAGTGCCATGGCCGCCAGTGAGGGCCGCGCCAATGCCAGCCAGCTCAGTGGCGGTATCCACGAAGCACTGACCACCACCGCCGCCGGCCTGGTGGTGGCCATTCCCTTCGCGGCCCTTGCCGCCTGGACCGAGTTCCGCCTGCGGCGGATCAGCAAAACCATCAACAGCACCCTCGTCACCCTGCTCACCACCGCACCAGCCATTCCGGAGCCGGCCCGTCAGCAAGACGCGCGGGTAGTGCCGGCAGCCCGCCGTCGCGACCAGCACACGGTCATCAGCGAACACCACCGCCGCCTTGCCAATGCAGCTGGTTGAGCCCCGGCCGGCGCGGCCGTTACCGATCCGTATCACGCCGCTGATCGACGTGGTGTTTATCCTGCTGGTGTTCTTTATGCTGACCTCCCGGCTGTTGCCCGTCGGCCTGCTTGAACTGGACAACAGTACCTCAGGCACACCGGTGACCGGCGGTACACCGCTGCCGCAACTGCTGGTCGGCCCCGATGGGCAGGTGAGCTGGGACGGCCGGACGCTGCCGCTGTCTGAGCTGGTAGCGGCCCTGCAGGCAAAGCAGGTTACCGAAGTCAACCTGGCCACCACCGCCACCACCGGCCTCGGTGTATTCACCCGCACCCTGAGCACACTGGACCAGGTGGATATTGCAGCCCACTGGCAGCGCCAGAATCCCGGGAGCCGGCAGCATGACTGAGCTGGTACCGCCGCCGCAGAGCTCCAGCAAATCCCTCCTGGACCGGGTGGAAGACGCCCTGCTGCCATTGATCAACCTGGTCTTCCTGCTGCTGATGTTCTTCATCGTTGCCGGTCAGCTGGCCGACACTCCGCTGCCGGAACTGCCCGCTGCCGCGAATGCCTCTGACCCGGCACCGCCCGACGCGGACCTCGTCCTGCTGGCCAGTGGTGAACTGAAGGTGGCCGGGTTAACCGTGGCCCGGGACCGGCTGCTGCAGCAACTGCCATCACCGGACGCCAGCCCGACTTTGCGGATTGCCGCTGCCGGAAGTGTCACCATGGCGGACCTTGAGGAGCTGCTGCGCACCCTGGAGCAGGGCGGCTTCCGCGACGTTATCCTGCTGACGGAGCCCCAGCCATGACCGGCCCGGGCCCGGGGATGCGGATCCTGCTGCTGATGGTCGCCAGCCTGCTGGCCGGGCTGGTCATCGCCGCTGTCCTCCCTGACCAGCCGATCCGCTTGCAGCCCATTGGCGATGCCGCCATCAACCGCGCACCGGCCCTCCGGATCAGCCTTGCCGGAGCAGACACCGCCGCAGAGCCGGTCGCCGAAGCGGAAGCCCCAATCCCTCCGGTCGCAGAGCCAGAGCCAGAGCCAGAGCCAGAGCCAGAGCCAGAGCCAGAGCCAGAGCCAGAGCCAGAAATGGTCGCCGAGCCGGAGCCGCAACCGCAACCGCAACCGCAAACCAGGACGGCAGCTCCGCCGGACCGCGCCGCTGCCCCGACACCAGCCACCGCCGACGCCAAGGGCGACCGCACCGAGCAGAACCAGGAAGTGTCACAACAGGCGGTGTCACAACAGGAAGTAGCGCTGACGGCCGGCGCCTCGGCGGACACGGACAACTACCTGAGCCGGCTGATCCGTCATATCAGCCGGTTCTACCAGTACCCCCGCCGCGCCCGCCGCCTCGGCCAGCAGGGTGTACCGGTACTGGAGTTCAGCTTTGGTCGCGACGGCACCCTGACCGGCACCCGGCTGCGGGAAACCTCCGGTCACGACCTGCTCGACCAGGCCGCCCTGGACATGCTGGCACAGGCCAACCCGCTGCCGCCGGTACCCGAGCAGATGCCCGGCGCAAGCTTCAGCTTTGCCCTTCCGGTGCGCTTCAGCCTGCGCTGAAGCCCCACACCGGCCCGGACCAGGACCGTGCAAGCGACGCACAGATCCGGGGCACCGCCAGCCCGGGGCAGGGAGGCCAAACCCCGACTGGCGGCAGCATATTCTCTGTAACCACCTGATTATTAGAATTAATTTAAACAAAAACCAACGCTGGCACAGAGTCTGCTTGATTCAGAACAGGGTCAACAGCGACCCCTGCAAGTTCCAGTGACAACCTGATTCAGACGACGGCGTCTTCCTGTTTCCGATGTAAACGGCAACGGGCAGCGCCGTTTTTTTGTGGCGAATCCGGATCGCTGCGCCCTCCGACGGGCCGCGGACGATCAAGCGGATCAGAGGGGAATACTATGTCTTATATCGTGCCATCCGAGTTTGCGACCAAAATGGTCGATGCCGGCGAATCCAAAATCTACATGTCAACGCGGGATACCCTGATACGGGCGTTTATGGCCGGCGCTATCCTGGCACTGGCGGCGGCATTTGCCATTACGGTCGCGGTGCAGACCGGCGTGTTCCTGATCGGGGCCCTGCTGTTCCCGGTCGGTTTCATCATGCTTTACCTGATGGGCTTTGACCTGCTCACCGGGGTGTTCATGCTGACCCCGCTGGCCCTGCTCGACAAACGCCCGGGCGTCACCGTCAGCGCCATCCTCTGCAACTGGGGCTGGGTGTTCCTCGGCAACTTTGCCGGCGCGCTCACCGTCGCCTTCCTGATGGCGTTCATCTTCACCTACGGCTTCAACACCGAGCCGGGTCCCATCGGCGAAAAACTGGCCAGTGTCGGTGAAGCCCGTACCCTGGGCTACGCCGAGTACGGCCTTGCCGGCTGGCTCACCATCTTTATCCGCGGCATGCTGTGCAACTGGATGGTCTCCATGGGCGTGGTCGGCGCCATGATCTCCACCAGTGTCAGCGGCAAGTTCCTCGCCATGTGGATGCCGATCATGCTGTTCTTTTTCATGGGCTTCGAGCATTCCGTGGTCAACATGTTCCTGTTCCCGTCTGCCATGCTGATGGGCGGCGGCTTCTCCATTGCCGACTACTTCATCTGGAACGAGATTCCCACGGCCCTGGGCAATCTGGTCGGCGGTCTCGCATTCACCGGTCTCACCCTTTACGTCACCCACGTGCGCACCGCACCCCGGCGCGATATGGCGCAGCCGGCGATGGGCAGCGCCACGCTGTCGGCCAGCCGCAGCTGACACCGGCGCCCCGGCCAGCCTGCGGCCGGGGCATTGCCATGACAGACCGGATCACTCTCATGCCCACTCCCATGCCCACTCCCACGCCCACTGGCAAGCCCGCGCCTGGGTGTGAGCCCGGTCCGGACCGCCGCGCCGAGTTGCGGATTACCAGCGGCCAGTACTCCAGTGCCGGCCGCAAACCACTTAACCAGGACTTCCACGGCCTGTGCATCCCCCGCGGCCACCCGTTGACCACCAAGGGCATTGCCATTGCGATTGCCGATGGCATCAGCAGCAGTAATGTCAGCCAGATCGCCAGCGAGGCCGCGGTCGCCGGCTTCCTCAGCGATTACTATTCCACGCCGGACAGCTGGACTGTGCAGCAGTCGGCAGGACGGGTGCTGCGGGCCACCAATGCCTGGCTGCACGCGCAGACCCGGCAGAGTCGCTATCGTTACGACCTTGACCGTGGTTACGTCTGCACGTTCAGTGCGCTGATCCTGAAATCTGCCACCGCCCACGTCTTCCATGTCGGCGACACCCGGATCTACCGTGTCGCCGGTCAGCGGCTGGAGCAACTCACCACCGATCACCGGTTGTCGCTGTCGGCAGAGCAGTCCTGCCTGACTCGGGCCCTGGGCATGGAGCCGGGCCTCGATGTGGAGTATCAGCAGGTCGTGGTCCGGCCGGGCGATCTGTTCGTGCTGGCCACCGACGGCCTCTATGACTACCTCCGGGAAAGCGACTTCGCCAACCTTCTGCAGGCTCACCACGACGACCTGGATACCGCCGCCGGGGCCATGGTGGAGGCTGCCCTCGCCGGAGGTAGTCCGGACAACCTCACCCTGCAGCTCATCCGTGTCGAGGCGCTGCCCCGCCACCGCCTGGCGGCCGACCTGCAGCGGCACTGGCTGGAGCTGCCCTTCGCAGCGGAATTGCGACCCGGCCAGCGCTTTGACGGTTACCGCATCCTGCGCCTGCTTCACGCCAGCAGTCGCAGCCACGTCTACCTCGCGGTGGACGAGGCCTCCGGCGGGGAGGTGGTGATCAAGTGCCCGTCGACCGAACAGCGCGATAACAGCCAGTACCTGGAGCAGTTCCAGGCCGAGGAATGGGTAGCCCGTCGGATCAACAGCGATCATGTGGTCAGACCCCATGCGGTAGACCGGCAGCGCAGTTACCGTTACCTCGCCACCGAATTCGTTGCCGGCAAGACCCTGAAACAGTGGATGCTGGACAACCCGGGCCCCGACCTGGAATCGGTGCGCAACCTGGTCACCCAGATCGCCCGCGGCCTGCGGGCCTTCCACCGGCTGGAGATGGTGCACGGTGATCTCAAGCCGGACAACATCCTGGTGGATGGTCACGGCACGGTTACCCTGATCGACTTCGGCGCGACCCGGGTGGCCGGGCTCCGGGAACTGGCACCGGATCAGCAGGCCCACTGGCCCCAGGGCGCGGCGCTGTACAGCGCTCCGGAATGCCTGCTCGGCGACCCCGGCAGCTGGCTGAGCGACCAGTTTGGCCTCGGCGTCCTTACCTATCAGCTGCTGAGCGGCCAGCTGCCCTATGGCGCGGACCTGCCCAAGGCCCACACCCTTGGCCAGCAACGACGGTTACGGTATCGACCGCTCGGCCGGCTCCGCCCGGACCTGCCGGCCTGGGTGGACCCGGCCATTGCCCGGGCCGTTGCCATCGAGCCCCACCGGCGCTACCCCGCATTGTCCGAATGGCTGTTCGACCTCAGGCAGCCACCGACCGACTGGCACAGCCGCCCGCGACAGCCCCTGATGGAGCGCCATCCCGTGGCCTTCTGGCAGACCGTGTCGCTGGGGTTGCTGGTGGCGCTGCTGGCCGTGCTGGCGGCGGACTGACCCGCAGGGGTCTGGCCGTCCGTGCAGGCAAGAACTGGCCCGGCCGGCAAGTCATCGCCCGTTGCCGGGCAAGCACTTGCCTGCGACCCGGGATTCGCAACCCGCAATAACCAATTACTTATTGTTTTAAATAGCTATTTCTGAGGTGGCACAGGATTTGTTTACAACCTCGGCGTCCAGGGAATCACCCGGGGACAACCATTCAACTTACAGTCATGGAGCATGACTAATGCCAACTCCTTGTTATATCAGCATCGAAGGCCAGACCCAGGGCAACATCACCGCCGGCGCGTTCACGTCCGACTCGGTGGGTAACATCTATGTGGAAGGCCACGAAGACGAAGTGCTGGTGCAGGAATTCAACCATGTGGTTACCGTGCCGACGGATCCCCAGTCCGGCCAGCCCTCCGGCCAGCGTGTCCACAAGCCGTTCAGGTTCACCGCAGCACTGAACAAGGCCACCCCGCTGATGTACAACGCCCTGGCGTCGGGCGAAATGCTGCCGAAGGTTGAAATGAAGTGGTACCGCACCTCCGTCGAGGGCAAGCAGGAGCACTTCTTCTCCACCATCCTCGAAGATGCCACCATCATCAACATCGACTGCAAGATGCCCCACTGCCAGGACCCGGCCAAGGCCGAGTTCACCCAACTGGTGGAAGTGTCCCTGGCCTACCGCAAGGTTACCTGGGAGCACGCCGTAGCCGGTACTTCCGGTGCCGACGACTGGCGCTCACCGTTCGAGGCCTGATTCTTCGGGACCGGTCACCGCAAACGGCAGGTTCAAGGTCTGCCGTTTGTGGTTGTGGCGCATCAGCCACCCGGCTTTGTATCCCGCCCGGAACTGCAGGTATCATCCTGGGCAACACCAAAACCGGATGTTTGCTGAACCTGATGACTGCCTTTCACGCCCCAAGTCTCCCCGGCGCCCGCCAGCTCGGCCAACTCATGTGCGACGCCACCCGTCACCGGCTGTGGCGACCGGCCAGGGACTGGCTGCAGGAGCGGGCGCCAGGCAGTGAACTGGTTTGCCGGGTAGGCTCCGGGCAGGCAACCTACCACCGCTTTGATCCGGCTCGCCGCCAGCACCTGATTACCTACGGTGTCCGCATGATCGCGGCGAAACACCAGCCGGATTCCGCCCACGGCTGGTTATCCGCCCGGGAGATCCTCAAACGGGGCTACTTTGGTGGTGAGCTGAGTACCCTCAACCTGCTGGCCCACACCTGTTGCCATGAGTTTGCCCACCTGCTGCAGTACAACGCCGGGCAGCGCAGCTATGGCTCGGTACACAACCGGCACTTTTACCGGATCCTGGATCAGCTGCACGCCAGCGGCGGCGCCGACGCCACCCGCCGGTTCCTTGCCGAACAATCACAGGCGCTGGCCATTCCGCTGCCAGCCACGCCGTTTGCAACAGCCGATGGCCAGCAGCAGGCCCATGACTGGCAAGTGGGGGAAGCGGTGTACTTCCGCCACGGCACCCGGCGCCATGATGGCGAAATCATCCGGGTCAATCGCAAAACCTGTACCGTACAGTGCAATGGCTTGTCCCGCGGCCTGCGCTACCGGGTTCCCTGGTCCCTGTTGCGCCGCCCGGAACCGCCAACACCCTGACAATCGATCCGCCTCAGCCAATCCCCGGGGCGGGCAACACCGCTTGTCCGAAACGGGCCAGCAACCCCCGCAGTTCGGGGATGCAGGAGCCGCAGTTGGTACCGCATTGCAGGCGCTGGCCCAGCGCTTCCACGCTCCGGCTGCCGTTCTCGATCGCCGCGGCAATCTGCCGTTCGCCAACCTGGAAACAGCTGCACACCAGCGCACCGGCGTCCTCGCTACCGATCGCCTTTGCTGCCAGCAAGGCACGCCGCACCGGCGCAGCCAGGACATCCTCGGCAAAACAGCCGGACAGCCAACCGAGGTCCGGCAACTGGTCCGCCCGGGCATCCACCAGCAGCACCGCCTGCAGCTGGCCAGCGACCAGGTGGGCAGCGCGGAACCGGCCCTGCGCCGGGTCGGCCATCACCAGTTGCGGCTCGCCGCCCAGCCAGTGGGCCGCCTGCTGTTGCCAGTCAACCACACCGTCACCGGCCAGCCACCAGCTGTCACACTGGAGCCGTGGCTGCCGGCACCAGTAGCCGACGTGCCCCGCCTGGCGCGGCTGCCAGCCACGACCAGGGCGCTGGAGCACGCAGGCATGCCAGCGCGCCCGCAACGGACGCAGGCTGGCCACACCGTGCTTGGCTTCCGGCTGACCGGAAAGCGGGTCGGTTACCGGCGCCACCAGGGCACTCGCCAGACCCTGGCCGGTGAAGCGCTGGTTCCAGTGAATGGGCACAAACACCTCCCCCGGTCGCTGGCCCTCGGTAAGGCGGACCCGTCCGGTAAACCGGCCGTTGCCACTGCCGGTGAGCTGGCCCAGGTCACCGTCCTGCAAGCCAAGGCGCCGGGCATCCGCCGGGTGAACCTCGATGAACGGTTCCGGGCGGTGTGCCAGCAGGCGCGGGGCCAAGGCAGTACGGGTCATGGTGTGCCACTGGTCACGAATCCGGCCACTGTTGACCACCAGCGGGGCGGCCACCGTGGTTTGCTGGCGGGGTGCGACCGTTGTTACCGGCACCAGGCGGGCCCGGCCATCCGGGGTGGCGAAATTACCGTTACTGAACAGTCGTGGCGTGCCCGTCAGCCTGCCGTGACCATCGACGCCAACCGGCCACTGCAGCGGTGCCAGGTCATCGTATTGCTGCGGGGCCAGGCCGGCGAGGGCGGCGATGTCGAATTTGCGCCGGCCGTGATTGCCCAGTGCCGACAGTGCGGCATGCTCGCGAAAAATCTCGACCGGAGCGCGGTAGTCGAACGCTTCACCATGGCCCAGTTGCCGGGCGAGCGCCGTGATAATCCACCAGTCCGGGCGAGCGTCACCGGCCAGGGGCAGGAATTGCCGTTGCCGTGAGATGCAGCGTTCGGAGTTGGTGACGGTGCCGTCTTTTTCGCCCCAGCCGGCGGCCGGTAACAGGATATCCGCCAGCGCCGTGGTGTCGGTATCGGCCATGCAATCGGAGACAATCACCGTAGGGCACCGGGCGAGCGCGGCACGGACCCGCGATGAATCCGGCAGGCTGACGGCCGGGTTGGTGCCCATCACCCAAAGCACCCGGATCTCCCCCCGGTGAACCGCTTCAAACAGCTCCACCGCTTTCAGACCCGGCCCTTCGGCAATACCGGCCGCGCCCCAGAATCCGGCTACCAGCTCCCGGGCGCCGGGGCTGTCATAGTCCATGTGAGCGGCCAGGGTATTGGCCAGGCCGCCCACCTCGCGGCCGCCCATGGCGTTGGGCTGGCCGGTGAGGGAAAACGGCCCGGTGCCGGGCCTGCCGATCCGGCCGCACGCCAGGTGACAGTTGATGATGGCATTGCCCTTGTCGGTACCGGCAACCGACTGGTTGATGCCCTGGGAGAACGCCGTGACGGTGCGGTCAGTGACCGCAAACCAGTGATAGAAGGTCGCCACGTCGTCCGCTTCCAACCCGCAACTGGCCGCAACCGCCTGCACCGACGGCGCAGCGGCCCGGGCACTGGCCAGCGCCTCGTCGTAGCCGTTGCAGTGGCGGGCGAGGTAAACCCGATCCACCGCCTGCTGATCCGCCAGCCAGACCAGCAGGCCGTTGAACAGCACAGTGTCGGTGCCCGGTTTCAGCATCAGGTGGAGATCCGCCAGCTCTGCGGTTGCGGTACGACGGGGATCGATAACCACCACTTTGCGACCGGCACGAGCCGCCGCCTTCATGCGCTGGTACAACACCGGGTGGGCCCAGGCTGCATTGCTGCCCGCCAGCACCAGCAGATCCGCCAGCTCCAGGTCTTCATAGCAGCCCGGCACACAGTCCTCCCCGAAAGCCCGCTTGTGGGCGGCCACCGCCGACGACATGCACAGGCGGGAATTGGTATCAACGTGAGGGGTACCGATAAAGCCCTTGGCGAGCTTGTTGGCAACATAGTAATCCTCGGTCAGCAACTGGCCGGAGAGGTAAAAGGCTACCGAGCCCGGGCCATGCTCTGCCACCGCCTGCCGGATTGCCCCGGCAGCGGCCGCTAACGCCTGCGACCAGGTCTGCTCCCGGCCCGCAACCCTGGGCCGGAGCAGTCGCCCCGCCGGCACCAGGGTTTCATGCAGGGCCGAGCCCTTGACACACAAGCGGCCGGCGTTAGCGGGGTGACTGCGGTCCCCGGCTACCTGGTCGGGCCGGGCCCGTACCCCGCAGCCAACCCCGCAGTACGGGCACGTGGTCGCAATGGGCGACGGAGCGCCCGCTATAACGGAATCCTGGCTGAATGACTTCACCTTTCTCCTCCGGCAACAGGCACAAAAGCCCGTATTCGTCACCTTCCGTCAGTAACCGGGGAAGGGCGAATACGGGCTTCGTTGCCTGCAGTGGCTGTTTTCTGACTGCCCATAGACAGTCGCTGGCGAAATCAAAGCAATAACAGGGCCACTCCGGGGTGCTGGGCGCTGGCACGGCATCTTGGCGCAAGCGTCACCCGGCAGCACCGGCCGCAGCTGGTTTCAGGGTGGTGCACAACCCGCGCCGATTGCACTAAAACGCTCCGTTACCGGTCACCGCCCGGGCTCGCTGTTCGGCAGCCGTCTTCTTACCCCCTGTTTTCAATAGCGTTTTAAAAATGGCACGCACTGTGCAGAGACAACACTGAATCCCGGGCATGGCGGTGACCCTTCACCAGCCGCCTGGTTCGCAAACCGGCCTGCTCCCGGCTTCGCGACCACAACAGCTTTTCAGGCATCGGCGCCTGCCTTCCGGCAACGGAGGGCGGGCGTTTTTGCTTGGGTTTACCAGGGTTATCCGGATACCGCTTGCGCCGGATAACCACTTCATTCTGAGTACAACATGGCGAGGCAACGCATGATGAAGACACCTCTGAATCTCCTCGGCAGCCGGCTCCGACAGCTGCTCGGGCTGGCCCTGATGGTTTCCCTGTGGACGACAACGCTGACGGCCCGGGCGGACCTGGGCCCGGCGGAAAAACCGGATCTGCGGCTCGGTTTTATCAAACTGACCGACATGGCTCCCCTGGCGGTGGCCTGGGAGCAGGGATTCTTCATGGATGAGGGCCTGTTCGTGGAACTGGAGGCCCAGGCCAACTGGAAAGTCCTGCTGGACCGGGTGATCACCGGCGAACTGGACGGTGCCCACATGCTGGCCGGCCAGCCCCTCGGCGCCAGCATCGGCTACGGCACCCAGGCAGACATCATCACCGCGTTCAGTATGGACCTGAACGGCAACGGCATAACCGTCGCTAACGACGTGTGGGACATCATGCGCCCGCACCTCGGCCAGGCGGACGGTAAGCCGGCACACCCCATCAGTGCCAGCGCCCTGGTGCCGGTGGTGGAGCACTATCGCGAGCGCGGTGAACCTTTCCGCATGGGCATGGTGTTCCCGGTGTCCACCCACAACTACGAACTGCGCTACTGGCTGGCCGCCGGCGGCCTGAACCCGGGCTTCTATGCGCCCCAGCGGGGCGACACCAGCGGCACCCTGCAGGCTGACGTGCACCTGTCGGTAACCCCGCCACCCCAGATGCCGGCGACCATGGAGGCTGGCACCATCCAGGGCTATTGCGTCGGCGAGCCCTGGAACCAGCAAGCGGTCTTCAAGGGCATCGGCGTACCGGTGATCACCGATTACGAGATCTGGCCCAACAACCCGGAGAAAGTCTTCGGGGTCACCCGGCAGTGGGCTGAAGCCAACCCCAACACCCACCTGCGGCTGTTGCGGGCGCTGATCCGTGCCGCCCACTGGCTGGACCAGAACAACAACGCCAACCGCGAGCAGGCGGTCGCCATCCTGGCACGCCCCAGCTACGTGGGCGCAGATGCCGAAGTGATCGCCAATTCCATGACCGGCACCTTCGAATACCAGAAGGGGGACGTCCGCGAGGTGCCGGACTTCAACGTCTTCTTCCGCTACCACGCCACCTATCCGTACCCGTCCGATGCGATCTGGTACCTCAGCCAGATGCGCCGCTGGGGCCAGATTCCGGAAGCCAGACCGGACAGCTGGTACCTGGCCACCGCGGCCCGGGTCTACCGTGGCGATATCTACCAGCAGGCCGCGCAATCCCTGATCCGGGACGGCATTCTGGCGGCCAGCGACTTTCCGGACTTCACCGCGGAGAATTTTGAGCGCCCCCACCAGGGCGGACTCATCGACGGGGTGCCCTTTACCCCCCGCACCCCGAACGCCTACATCGACAGCTTTGCCATCGGACTGAAAGGCAGTGCGACTCCGTAACGGGGCCTGCCAGGGAGGATTCTCATGACCATACTCGACACGACCAACGTGGACCTGCCCGCCGGCTGGCTCCGTACGCTGAGCGGCCGCGGCAGTGCCGCCCTGGCCCGCGCCGGCAGGCAGCTGCTGCTACCGCTGACCGGCATCCTGCTGTTCGTGGGGTTCTGGCAGCTCGCCGCCCCCCAGGTAAACACCTCGCTGGGAAGCTTTCCCGGCCCGGCGCAGGTCTTCGACCAGGCGGGCCAGCTCTGGCAGGAGCACGTCAACCAGCGGGCGCGGGCTGACCAGTTCCTGGCCATGCAGGAGGCGCGGAATGCCCGGCTGCTGGACGCCAATCCGGATGCCGAGGTAAAGCTCCGGTCGTATCCGGGCGCACCAACCTTTCCGGACCAGGTTGTCACCAGCCTGGGCACCGTCCTCGCCGGCTTTGTGCTCGCCACCGTGATTGCGGTACCGATGGGCATCGTGTTCGGCCTCAACCGCCACTTCCAGGCGGCGGTCAATCCGCTGATCCAGGTGTTCAAACCGGTGTCTCCCCTTGCCTGGCTGCCGCTGGTCACCATGGTGGTTTCGGCCACCTATGTCAGTGACGACCCGCTGTTCGAGAAGGCCTTTCTGACCTCGATGATTACCGTCACCCTGTGCAGCCTGTGGCCGACGCTGATCAATACCAGCGTCGGGGTGGCCGCGGTGAACCCCGATCTGCTCAACGTGTCGCGGGTGCTGCGGCTGTCGTTCGCCAGCCATGTACGCAAGGTGGTGCTGCCATCATCGGTGCCCATGATTTTCACCGGACTGCGAGTCTCCCTCGGTATTGCCTGGATGGTGCTGATTGCCGCCGAGATGCTGGCCCAGAGTCCCGGGCTCGGCAAGTTCGTCTGGGACGAATTCCAGAACGGCAGCAGCCAGTCCCTGAGCCGGATCATGGTGGCGGTGCTCACCATCGGTTTGATCGGCTTTTTGCTCGACCGTCTCATGCTGCTGATCCAGAAGCAGGTGGCATGGAATGAATAGTGAAAGGATCCGTGGCATGACACCCGCCCGCACCACCGCCCATACCGAGGTTATCCCCATGACTAAGTCACACCTGGAACTGACCGGCATCGAAATGGCTTTCGACACGCCGAAGGGCCCCTTTGTTGCACTCGACAACGTCAACCTGAAAATCCGCAAAGGCGAATTTGTCTCGCTGATCGGCCACTCCGGCTGTGGTAAATCGACGGTGCTGAATATTGTGGCCGGCCTGTTACAGGCCAACAAAGGCGGCTGTGTGCTTGACGGCCGTGAAGTGAATTCGCCGGGGCCGGAACGGGCCGTGGTGTTCCAGAACCATGCCCTGATGCCCTGGCTGACGGTCTACGAGAACGTGGAACTGGCGGTGCAGCAGGTGTTCCGCAAGACCATGAGCCGGCAGCGGCGCAAGGACTGGATCCACCATAACCTGGAACTGGTAAACATGGCCCACGCTGCAAACAAACGGCCCGGAGAGATTTCCGGCGGCATGGCCCAGCGGGTCGGCATCGCCCGGGCGCTGGCCATGAAGCCCAGTGTCCTGCTGATGGATGAGCCGTTCGGCGCGCTGGATGCGCTGACCCGGGCCCATTTGCAGGATTCGCTGATGGACATCCAGCAGGAACTGAACAACACCGTCATCATGATTACCCACGACGTGGATGAAGCAGTGCTGTTGTCGGACCGTATTATCATGATGACCAATGGCCCCGCGGCGACGGTGGGAGAGGACCTGCACATTGACCTGCCGCGGCCACGCAACCGGGTCACCCTGGCCGATCACCCCGGCTACGTGCACTACCGCCAGGAAGTGCTGAAGTTCCTCTACGAAAAACAACGCAAGCTGGAAAACCTGAGCCAGCGCCGTACCGCGTCCGCCACCACTAACCAGCAAGCCCGAGCCAGCGACGAACCCGGAGCTGCCCGCGCCTGACCGGCGCGGCGCCAACCTCAGCCCAACACATCCGCCATCGCGAGCAGGGCACGGGCAACCTCCGGCAATTTCTTGCCCTGGTTCATGGCCAGCTTGCGCAGCAGACGATGGGCCTCATCGTTATCGATCCGGCGGTGCTCCATCAGCAGGAGAACCGCCTTCTCCTGGATTTTACGGTCTTCCAGCGCCTCCTTCGCCGCCTGCAGTTCATCGCTCATGGCCTGCAGGCGCCGGCTTTGCTGCTGGACCAGATCAAAAATCGAGCGGCCGAAGCGTTGTCCGACCCCGTCGCTGGCCCAGGCGTCGCCAGGCTGGCCGGTAGCCTCGTCGCCCGACTCGCACAGAATCAGAACCGGTTGCCGCGCGCCGCCCTGCTGATCCAGCGACGCCACCAGGGTTTCCTGGTGGCTGAGGGAGTGCCGGGCCTCGGTGTAACGTTCAATACAGCGGGCGTGAAAGCACCCCTCCAGGGCGTCTTCCACCCGCTTGAGCTCGTCCATCCGCTCGGTCATTACCGCAAACCAGCGATCCGCCAGCTGCGGGTCCAGTTGCCGAACCCGGCCTGACGAACAACCCAGCTCCCGTAACCGGCCGATTTCGGCTTCCCGGCTATGGCTGCGCACCTGCTGCCAGAGAGCCCTGGAATCCTCGTCGGCAAAGCTGGCAAACACCTCGAAACAGCGCTCCTGTGCCTCAACAAGGTGCACCATGCGCCGGGAAAGTGCGGAATCGACCCGACCACTGGAGAACCCCGCAGACCCCACCGCCCGTTCCTGGCCACAGAGTTCCTTGCCGTTCATCAGGTGCACCAGCGCCACCAGCAGGCCGGCAATGCCGGGATCCACCGCGGTATCCGCCGCCTCGAACACCACCGCAATCAGGCGATGGATGCGGCTGCTGTAACTCTCGGTGGCGTCATGGGCAGAAATGGTCTGGCGATCCACGGCACCGCGCAACTCCGCCAGGTCCGCGAGGCCGTGGAGGGCGCTGGCAATCTGGTTGAGCAAGCGGCTGCTGACCGGATGCACGGTCATCTGCTGATGGATGGCTGTCAGCGCCTGCTCGAACTCACGCCGCAAACGGTCGGATTCGGCGACAATCTGCTGGCGCTGGTGGTGGAACTTGCAGCCACCGGAACCGAGCAGCACATTGGAGGCGCCCCGCTCCCGCTGCAGGCTGTGTACCAGATTGCTGATGCACTGCACCAGCTGGCCCATCTGCAGGAAGTACTGCAGGTTCATCAGCTCGCATTTTTTTGACGCAATCAGGTAGTCCCCGGCGCCGGGAACTGCAGCTTGCGGTTGTCGCTGCCTGGTATTCATCGCTTTGCTCTCTTGCTTTCGTGCTTTGCCGTGTGCGCTTTGCGGTCCCGGCCGCACTGCGCTTCCGTTCCGGAATCCGGGATGGTCAGGGAAGGGTCAGCAATTACCACGCCAGTCCCGCGGCCCCAAAGCCGTGCAAGCTGCCCCGGCGCGGGGCAGGCTTTGCGGCCTCCGGCTTGCCCAGCGCCACCACAGCAGCTGTACCTGATTGATTTTCAAAAGATAAGAAAACTGGCACGAAGATCGCTTAAGCCCTGACAAGGACGACTGTCCCGGCCAAGGATTGGGCCGGACCATCAGATCATTGTTGTTGGCATTGGCGCCGGACCATCGACTTCCCTCGGGGAGGAGATGCTCCGGCTTTTTTGTTGGACTCGGTCAAGGCAGGAGAAAACGATGACCCCGAACCGGCGACGCACCCTGGTCATCTGCGGTCATGGCATGGTGGCACAACGGCTGCTGGAGGAACTGGTGGCCCAGCCGGCACAGCCCTACCAGCGCATCGTGGTGTTTAACGGTGAAGCCGCGGCCGCTTACAACCGCATCCAGCTGTCCGCCCTGCTGGCCGGCGAAACCGCAGAGGACACCCTGTCACTGAAAACCCCGGACTGGTTCCGCCGCCATCACATAGAGGTACACCAGAGTGAGCCGGTGGTGGCCATCGACCGGCAGCTGCGGAGCGTCATCACCGCAACCGGCCGGGTGCAGGGTTACGACACCCTGGTGCTGGCAACCGGTTCCCGGGCCGCCTCTCCGGGCCTGCCCGGGGAAGACCTCGACGGCGTGATGAGTTTCCGCCACCTGCAGGATACCCGCAACCTGATCGCGGCCAGCGCAACCCGGCGCCGGGCAGTGGTGATCGGCGGTGGCTTTCTCGGCCTGGAAGCCGCCGAGGGCCTGCGCTGCCGCGGCATGGACGTCACCGTCCTGCAACGCAGCAGTCACCTGTTGAACCAGCAGCTAGATCCCGCCGGCGGCCAGCTGCTGGCCGCTACGCTGGCCCGGCGCGGGCTGCACATCATGACCGGGGCCCGCCCGGTGCGGATTCTCGGCAAGCAGCAGGTAAGGGCGGTTCAGCTCGCCGATGACACCCTGATCAGCACCGACCTGGTGGTATTGGCGACCGGCATCACCGCCAATCTCGAACTTGCCGCGGCAGCAGGGCTGCGCTGCGACCGGGCGATCTGCGTTGACCCGCAGTTACGGACCAGTGACCCGGATATCCATGCACTGGGTGAATGCTGCCAGCTCGGCAGCGCCACCTTTGGCCTGGTGGAGCCCGGTTACCAGCAGGCCCGGGTACTGGCCCGGCTGCTGAGTGCCAGCGCGCCCAGGGACCGCTACCAGCCGTCGCCCGTGGCCACGCGCCTGAAAATCAGCGGCATTGCCATTTTTTCCTGCGGTCAGCCCACGCCGGATGACACCACGGAATCACTGCTCTGGCAGGACCGCGAAACCGGCAGTTACTGCCACCTGCTGGTGCGCGATCACCGCCTGAGGGGCGCGGTGCTGATCGGCAACACCCGGGACGGCCCCTGGTACCAGCAACGCATAGCCCAGGGCGATGACATTTCCCGCTACCGGGCCCAACTGCCGTTCGGCGAACACTATTGTCTGGCCGCGGCCTGAGCCGCCGACCCAACCTGAGGACCACAAGATGAGCAAGCAAACCCTGATCGTGATCGGCAACGGCATGGTCGGCCATCACTTCCTGGAACAGTTCACCCGGACCCCGGCTGCCGAGCGGTTCGAGATTCTGGTGTTCGGGGAAGAAAAGCAGTTGGCCTATGACCGGGTACACCTGTCGGAATACTTCGCCGGTTCCAGCCATGCCGAGCTGGCCATGGCCACCGCAGACTGGTACGCCGACAACCACATCGAGCTGCGGCTGAATGAACCGGTGACCGCCGTCGACCGGGACAACCATATCGTCACCACGCCGAAAGGCGCTTATCAATATGATGAGCTGGTGCTCGCCACCGGCTCCTATCCGTTCGTGCCCCCCATCGACGGCAAGGATGACGCCAACTGCTTTGTCTACCGGACCCTGGCCGACCTCGATGCCATTCGCGCCAGTGCCGCGGAAGCCCGCACCGGTGTCGTGGTCGGTGGCGGGCTGCTCGGCCTGGAAGCCGCCAACGCCCTGCGGAGCCTGGGCCTGCAGGCCCACGTGGTGGAATTCGCGCCGCGCCTGATGCCGGTGCAGCTCGACGGCGACGGTGGTGACCTGCTACGCCAGAAAATCGAGGCGCTGGGCGTTCAGGTCCATACCGAAAAGGCCACCACCGCCATCGTGCCAGGCGACGCTGCCCGCCTGCGGATGAAGTTCGCAGACGACAGCCACCTGGACACGGACCTGATTGTCTTCTCCGCCGGCATCCGCCCCCAGGACACCCTGGCCCGGGCCTGCGGCCTGGAGGTGGGCGAGCGCGGCGGTATCGTAATCGACAACCGGTGTACCACCTCGGACCCCCACATCCATGCCATTGGTGAATGCGCGTTGTGGAACCAGCGGATCTTCGGGCTGGTGGCTCCCGGCTATACCATGGCCCGCACCCTGGCGGCGGCGCTGAACAGCGATCCGCAGGGCGCATTCAGCGGCGCCGACATGAGTACCAAACTCAAGCTGCTGGGGGTGGACGTGGGCTCGATTGGCGACGCCCACGGCCAGACCCCCGGCGCCCGCAATATCCGATTTCACGACGAGCAGGCCGGCCACTACCGGCGCATGGTGGTGAGCCAGGATGGCAAGACTCTGCTCGGGGCCATTCTGGTGGGCGATAACAGCCATTACGACACCCTGCTGCAGTACGCCCTGAACGGCATCACCCTGCCGCCGAATCCGGAAATCCTGATTCTGCCGGAACACCAGGGCGGTGCCCCGGGACTGGGTGCCGATGCCCTGCCGGAAACCGCCTCCATCTGCTCCTGCCACAACGTCACCAAGGGCGATATCTGCGGTGCTATCGACGCCGGCTGCACCGATCTGGGTGGGGTAAAAGCCGAAACCAAAGCCAGTACCGGCTGCGGCGGCTGTGCCGCGCTGCTCAAGAAGGTGGTGGACAGCGAGCTGGAAAAACGCGGGGTGGCCGTGTCCACTGACCTCTGCGAGCACTTCCCCTACACCCGCCAGGAGCTGTTCCACTTGGTCAGGGTGAACGGCATCCGGACCTTCCGGGGCCTGCTGAAACAGTATGGCAGGGGCCAGGGCTGCGACATCTGCAAGCCCACGGTGGGTTCGATACTGGCCAGCTGCTGGAACGAACACATCCTGGCCACCGAGCACGTGCCGCTGCAGGACACCAACGACACCTTCATGGCCAACATGCAGAAGAACGGCACCTATTCCATCGTGCCGCGCATCCCCGGTGGCGAGATTACGCCGGACAAGCTGATTGTGCTGGGCGAGGTGGCGAAACAGTACAACCTGTACACCAAGATCACCGGCGGCCAGCGGGTTGACCTGTTCGGCGCCACCCTGAGCGAGCTGCCGGAGATCTGGGAGAAACTGATCGCCGCCGGCTTCGAGACCGGGCACGCCTATGGCAAATCCCTGCGCACAGTGAAGTCCTGTGTCGGCAGCACCTGGTGCCGTTACGGGGTGCAGGACAGCGTGGCCATGGCCATCTATCTGGAGAACCGCTACAAGGGCCTGCGGGCGCCCCACAAGATCAAGATGGCGGTATCCGGCTGCACCCGCGAGTGTGCCGAGGCCCAGAGCAAGGATATCGGGGTGATTGCAACGGACAAGGGCTGGAACCTTTACGTGTGCGGCAATGGCGGCATGCGCCCCCGCCATGCCGACCTGTTTGCCACCGACCTGACCGACGACCAGCTGATCCGGGCCATCGACCGGGTGCTGATGCTTTACGTGCGCACCGCAGACCGGCTGCAGCGCACCAGTGTGTGGATGGAGAACCTGGAGGGTGGCCTGGACTACCTGAAGCAGGTGGTGCTGGAGGACAGCCTGGGCATCGGCGAGGAACTGGAGCAGCACATGGCGGATCTGGTGGGCAGCTACCAGTGCGAGTGGAAGACCGCGGTCGAGGATCCGGAGAAGCGCAAGCGGTTCCGGGAGTTTGTGAATGCGCCGTCTTTGAAGGATCCGGTGCAGCAATGGACGTCGGAGCGGGGGCAGCGTCGGCCTGAGCTGGAGGTGGCTTCATTGTAGCCTTCCGGTTTTGGGGGCGGAGCGCGGGGGCCATATTCATTTTCTTCTGGAAAAAACAACTCGCTGCGCTCAGACATCTTTTTTCCTGCCAGAAAATGAATATGGCCCCCACGCTCACAGACATTGAAGAGATAGCCAACTCAAAAACATTGGGACTCAGAGGATTTTTTATGACAACGAAGACTTGTTGGGAAGCGGTTTGTACGGTGGACGACCTGGTGGCGGACTGTGGCATTGCAGTCTGGACCGAGGACGGGCCGGTGGCGGTGTTTTACCTGCCGCATCGGCTG
>Ga0207716_100081_pt1 | contig 123885 bp, 117 predicted proteins | sample TtaePargueraPR_FD_187739 | JGI IMG/M metagenome (GOLD analysis project Ga0207716, IMG submission 187739) | Aerobic enrichment media microbial communities from Bioluminiscent Bay, La Parguera, Puerto Rico - Tt and P2 (5) (SPAdes) | ecosystem: Environmental > Aquatic > Marine > Unclassified ... | reverse complement strand
GACTTCTGCGTCGGTCTCGATGTGGATGCCACGGTCAGCGCCCAGTGCCAGAGCGGTACGGATTTGCTCCTGGGCAGCCTTCGGGCCAATGGATACAACGACGATTTCGCTGGCAACACCCTTTTCCTTCAGGCGAACCGCTTCTTCAACCGCGATTTCGCAGAACGGGTTCATTGCCATCTTGACGTTGGCAAGATCAACACCGGTGTTGTCCGGCTTGACCCGCACCTTGACGTTGTAGTCGATAACGCGCTTGACCGCGACGAGAACCTTCATCCAACTCTCCGTTTTTCAATGCAGGGTGGAATCTGGCCACCCTTGTTACAGTTCCGGGTTACAGGTCCGGTTTACAGGTCGAGAGCGGGCTACCTTCAGGTGGCCCGCCCCCGGGGAATTCGTGTGAAAGGGTCCGGGTTGCAACAACCCGGACCCCTTGCAGTGTGGCTAGATCAGAAGTTGTACTGGGCAGCAAACATCAGGCGGCTGGCGTCGCCATCATCCCCGCTGACTTCTTTGACCTTGAAGTAGCCGTACTGAACGCCAAGATTGACGCTCTTTACCGGGGACCACTGGTAGTTGACGAACGCATTGGTGTTGCGCTCATGCTTGTCAGCAACGGCCAGGCCATCGGCCTCTGCGTCGTCCCAATCCATCTCGGTCATACCGGCGACCAGGTTGAACGTACCACCGGCAGCTTTCAGGCTGGCACCGATGTTGCCACTCATGCCAGTGATGGTTTCGACGTTACCGTTAACAACGTAGGCGTCTTCGCCGTAGTAGTTGCTGCCGGAGCGCCACAGATAGCCATTGGCGCCGTCGCTGTAGTTGACCGAGCCCTGGATGCTGAAGGTGTCGGTCAGTGCCAGTTTGGCGGAGCCAAACACCGCGTAGCCGAAGGCGGAATCGTCTTCGGTGCCGTCATCGTAGCCAACCTGCTGTACCACGGCTGCGGTGGAGTAGGCGAGCATGCCGGATTTGCTCTCGAGGCGGGCGGTGAAAGCCGGGAGGCCGTTCTTTGGCGTGGCGCCTTCAATACGGGTAGCCGAGTCCTCAACGGAAACGGACAGAGGGCCGGAGGTGTAGCGAACCTGGGCTTTCCGTGACCGCAGACCGGGATCACCGGCAACACCGTCGAATTCCAGCACTGAAGTGCCGCCAACAAAGCTGTTGTAGTTGGACCAGGTCTGGCCCAGGATCCAGTTTTCGTACTGGCCATAGGCGTGACGCAGGCGGAGAACGCCGCCGGTGGCGCCACCACGGAAGTCACCTTCCACATTCACCATGACGCCGGTCGGCAGGGTGGTGCGGACACCGATCCGTGACTGGACGGCATCGGCGTCGAAATAACCGGTCGCTTCGTTGTCTTCGTCAGCACCGGTATTGATCTTGCTGAAGTCACCTGACTGGGTGCCGGAACCGATGCTGATCTGCTCATCGATGTCGTATACGGCGTTGAGGCGGGCATAGCCGTAGATATCAACTTTTGCATCGCCCGCTTCAAAGGAAATCGCGCTTGCCTGTGTTGCAACCCCGAATGCGATGGCGGCGGTCGTTGCTTTTACTGCCATTGCTAATTTGTTAGTGGACATAGGGATACCTGTCTCCGAGATTCTTGTTGGAATTGTGTCGACTGGCCGTGACCTGTTGTGATTGCGGCCTTGGCGCCAGTGGTTTTAGCCGTCGCACGGCAGATGACACGCTAGCAGCGGCTGAAGACTCCAACAATTATCTATATTCGATAAGTCCTATGCGCTTTTGGTATATCGGAATTTTCCATACCTGCCCACCGGGCTGGGCGATTACTCGAGGACCTCGCCGACTTCGCCGGTTTCACGGGCTGACTGACTGATTTCCTTGGGATTAAACAGCAGCTTGCCCTTCCAGGTGCCGGCTTCAACCTGCTCTGCCACCTGCTGCATGATGATCTCCGCCAGCTTGGTGGTGGCAACGGACGCGGGCAGGTCGGTCGGTGTGACAATGGACAGGGTCCGCTTGATCTCCGGGGCGGTAATGGGGATGGCGACCACTTCCTTGCGCTGGGTCATGTCATGAACCGCAGCCGAAGACAGGATGGTATAACCCAGGCCGCGACGGACCATGTCGGTCAGCATCGGCCAGGCGCTGACTTCCAGCGCCAGCTTGAGGGTTTTCTTGCGCTCGGCGGCTTCCTTCTCCATGGCAACCCGCAAGCCATGCTTTTCTTCCGGCATGACCATGGGCAGGTCCAGTACTTCATCGAGGGTGATTTCCGAACGGTTGGACACCTTGGTGTTGGTGGGAGAAATCAGGTAGAGCCGTTCTTCGATCAGTGGCCGGTAACGCAGGTTCTTGTGGTTGCTGTGGTTATAGGTGATGGCGAGGTTCACCCGGTGCTGCATCACCATCTGTTGCAGGGTGCCGCTCATGGCGGACTTGACCGCCAGGTGGACCTGGGGAAACCGCTTGCGGTATTGCTCGACAATGGTGCCGGAGAAACCATGGGTTACCGTTGGCAGCAGGCCCAGCACCACCTGGCCGGTGACTTCTCCGGCCACCGCAGTCACATCCGCCTGGGTTCGCTCCAGGCTCTGCAGCAGCGTGCGGGCCCGCTCGTAGAGCAGTTCGCCCGCTGCGGTCAGCACCACGCCGCGGCCATGGCGGACAAACACTTCGACGTTCAGCGCCTCTTCCAGCATCCGGATCTGGCGGCTCAGTGCCGGCTGGGCCACGAACAGTTTTTCGGAAGCGCGGCTGAAGCTGCCGGTATCGGCAACGGTCAGGAAGGTGTTGAGTTGGCGCAGGTCGATGTTCAGGTTGAAGGGCATGGCGATCTCTTCTATAACAATTAATTATTCGTTCGGCGTACTCTATACCATCTTTGTCGGTGAGGCCTAGGGGTTATTAGTTGCCCATGGTATGCCGAAAAGAGATGGCAGATATAAAAAGTATATAATTGCTGTAGTTTTTCCTTGCTGATACGGTTGGTCACATCTGGTTTTTCCGCGCATCGCGGGCTCCGCCACATCCGGGTCGGGGTGATTGAAGTCCGGAATCGCACCTGACCAAAAGTCATCAAGAGGATAAAAACTATGCAAAACCGTTCTATCTATAGCAGCGACCATGAGCTGTTCCGCGAGAACGCCCGTCGCTTCTTCCGCGAAGAGCTCGAGCCCAACATCGAGCAGTGGGAAAAGGACGGTATCGTCCCCAAGGCGTTCTGGCGCAAGGCGGGCGAGAACGGTTTCCTGTGCTGTGGCGTGCCGGAAGAATACGGCGGGCCGGGTGCGGACTTCCTCTATAACATGGTGCTGTCAGAAGAAACCGGCTACGCCATCGGCGGTGCCAGCGTGGGTTTCTCGGTAAGTGCTGATATCGTCGCCTACTACCTGATGAATGCCGGTAGCGAAGACCAGAAGCGCCAGTGGCTGCCGAAGATGGTGACCGGTGAAGTGATTGCCTCTATCGGTATGACCGAGCCGGGCGCCGGCAGTGACCTCAAGGCGATCCGTACCTCTGCGGTCCGTGATGGTGACGAGTACGTTATCAACGGCCAGAAGACCTACATCACCAACGGTCAGAACTCCGATTTTGTCCTGCTGGCCTGTGTGACTGACCCGTCCAAGGGTGCCCGCGGTATCAGCATGATCATCGTGGAGGCCGACCGTCCCGGCTTCCAGCGTGGCCGCAACCTGGACAAGATCGGCCAGAAGGCCGCGGACACTTCCGAAATGTTCTTCCAGGATGTGCGGGTGCCGGTCACCAACCTGGTGGGCCAGGAAGGCGAAGGTTTTGCCATGATGATGCGTGAGCTGCCCCGCGAGCGGATCACCATTGCCTGCCGTGCCCAGGCTGAAGCACAGCGTGCCTTTGACCTGACCAATGCCTACGTCAAAGAACGCAAGATGTTCGGCCAGGCACTGGCAGATTTCCAGAACACCCAGTTCACCCTCGCCGACATCAAGACCAACCTGAGCGTGGGCTGGGCGTTTCTCGACCAGTGCATCAAGAAATGCGCGGAAGGCACGCTGACCGCAGATGAGGGTGCCATGGCCAAGTTGTGGACCACCGAGAACGAAGGCGTGGTGGTCGACAAGTGTCTGCAGCTGTTCGGTGGCTACGGGTACATGTGCGAGTACCCGATTGCCCGCATGTTCGTCGACGCCCGGGTTCGCCGCATCTACGGTGGTGCGTCTGAGGTCATGAAGCTGGTTATCGCCCGCTCTCTCTAATCCGGCTATCAATCTGGCAGGTCCGGCTGGCTCTGTTCGCCGGGCCTGCACAACAAGAAAGGAAGGAATTCACATGTCTGGTATTACCGCCTACGGTGCCTACATTCCCCGGACCCGCCTGCTGAAGTCCGCCATCGCCGACGCCAATGACTGGTTTGATGCCAGCCTGCGTGGCCTGGCCAAGGGCGAGCGCAGTGTCTGTAACTGGGACGAAGACACCATCACCATGGCCGTTGAGGCTGGTCAGGACTGTCTGTCGGTCCTGGATGCCGGTTCCGTCAACGCGCTGTACCTGGCTTCCACCACGCTGCCGTTCCTTGATCGCCAGAACTCGGTGGTGGTCAGCCAGGCGCTGAACCTGGGTGACCACCTGCGCACTATGGACGTGGCCGCCTCCCAGCGTGCCGCGACCTCGGCGCTGATCACCATGCTGGAATCCGGTGCTGCGGCCAAGGGTAACGCCCTGCTGCTGGCGTCCGAGCACCGCCGCAGCAAGTGCGGCTCCCGTGCCGAAATGCTGTGGGGTGACGGTGCCGCTGCGGTTGCGGTGGGTAACGAGGACGTGATTGCCGAGTACCTGGGCAGCGAAACCTACGTGACCGATTTCGTCGACCATTACCGCGGTGAAGACTCCACCCTCGACTACGAGTGGGAAGAGCGCTGGATCCGCGACGAAGGCTTCATGAAGAGCGTTCCGCTGGCGGTCAACCGCCTGCTGGAAAAGACCGGCGTGAAGGCATCCGAGATTGCCCATTTCGTGCTGGCCACCGATCAGGGCCGGACCCCGGCTGCGGTTGCCAAGGCCATCGGCATTGCCGCCGATGCAGTTGCCGACAACCACATCGGCAACCTGGGAGTGACCGGGGTTGCCCATCCCATCCTGTTGCTCACCGAAGTGCTGGAGAAAGCCCGCGCCGGTGACCTGATCCTGCTTACCGGATTTGGCCAGGGTACCGATGCGGTGCTGCTGCGTGCCACCGATGCCATCGCCGCCAGGCGTCCGAAAACCGGCTTCAGCGGTGCGCTGGCCCGCCGTCGCGAAGACGCCAACTACAACCGTTTCCTCAGCTTCAACAACCTGGTGGATCGTGAGGTTGGCAAGCGTGGTGAGCTGGACAAGCAAAGCTATCTGGCGGCCATGTACCGTCGCAAGGACCTGCTCACCGGATTCATCGGTGGTAAGTGCCGCAGCTGCGGTACCGTGCAGATTCCCAAGGAAAAATACTGCGTTAACCCTGAGTGTGGTGGTCTGGACAGCCAGGACGATCACCCGATGTCTGCCGTCAAGGGTCGCGTGATGACCTGGACTGCCGACCGCCTGACCTTCGACTGGAACCCGCCGGCGTACTTTGGCCTGGTGGAATTCGAGGGCGGTGGTCGCCTGATGATGGACTTCACGGAAGTTGAGCCCGGCACCATGGATACCGGTGTTGAGGTTTCCGTGCACTTCCGTATCCGGCAGTTCGACAACCAGCGTGGCTTCCGGAAGTACTTCTGGAAGGCCACTCCGGCTCAGCAATAACTTACGCAGCGACTACAGGTGACTAACAATGGCTAGTGGAATCAAAGATAAAGTAGTGATCCTTGGAATGGGCTGCAGCAAGTTTGGTGAGCGCTGGGATGCCAGTCCTGCCGATCTGATGTCCGAGGCATTTGAAGAAGGCCTGGCGGATGCCGGTATCGACAAGAACCAGATCGAGATGGCCTGGTTCGGTGCCGGTATCGATGCCTACAACGTGGGCTCCAGCGCCATGCCGCTGTCCATCGCCCTGCGTCTGCCCAACATTCCGGTGACCAAGGTCGAGAACATGTGTGCCACCGGTACCGAAGCCTTCCGTGGAGCGGTGTATGCGGTGGCTTCCGGTGCCTGTGACATCGCCCTGGCACTGGGTGTGGAGAAACTCAAGGACGTGGGTTACGGCGGTCTGCCCCAGCGGACCCGCGGTGTCGAAAACGACATGTACTGGCCGAACCTGTCCGCGCCGGGCGCCTTCGCCCAGCTGGCCAGCGGCTACCGTGCCAAGCACGGCGTCGACAAGGCCGACCTGAAGCGGGCCATGGCGCATATCTCTGTGAAGAGTCATGCCAATGGTGCCAAGAACCCGAAGGCTCACCTGCAGCGCGAGATCACCGAGGAACAGGCGATCAACGCCCCCTACATCGCCGAGCCGATTGGACTGTTTGACTGCTGCGGCGTGAGTGACGGGGCCGCCTGCGCCATCGTCTGCACACCGGAAATTGCCCGTGCCCTCGGCAAGGCCGACCTGGTGTCCGTCAAGGCGCTGCAGCTGGCGGCGTCCAACGGTGAGGAAGGTGGCTTCAGCAAGTGGGACGGTTCCTACCTGAAAACCACCCGCATTGCGGCCCAGCGTGCCTACGACGAGGCGGGTATCCGCAATCCCCGGGCTGAAGTCAGCATGACCGAGGTCCATGACTGCTTCTCGATCACCGAGCTGGTCACCATGGAAGACCTGCAGCTGTCGGACGAAGGCCAGGCGGTGCGAGACGTGCTCAACGGTGACTTCGACGCCAATGGCCGCATTCCGTGCCAGATCGATGGCGGCCTCAAGTGCTTCGGGCACCCGATTGGTGCCTCCGGTATGCGGATGATCTATGAAAACTACCTGCAGTTCTACGGCCGTGCCGGTGACCGTCAGCTGAAAGATCCGCGGCTGGCGCTGAACCACAACCTGGGCGGTTTCCCGCACCAGAACATCTGCAGTATCTCGATCATCGGTCGATACGAGTAAGGTGGTTCAGCCGGGGCAGCCAGAGGTTGGCTGCCCCGGTCCGTTTCTCCCAATCCACAGAGTCAGGAAGGTAGAGCATGAGTGTCGGTGAACAGGCTGCGGCCCTTGAACTTGCAAGCAGCAGTGTCAACACGGTTGAGCAGTTTGTCCGTCAGGGACTGAAGAACCTCAAGGCGTTCGCCACCGTGGACGGCAGGCTGGATGGCGACCTGCTGGACCGCCATCAGCTGGGTTGTTACGAACTGGCATTCTGTACCGCAGAGCTGGTGGCCGCGCGGGAAGTCTGCGAATACGCCCGCAAGGTGGGTGAGGACGATCGCTTTGCCGCGGATACCGCGCTGGCGTTTACCGCCGAAGCCGTGAGCTCGGCCCTCCAGCGCCTGCTGGCCCGTGCCACGGACCTCGGCCTGGATGTTGCGGAAGTGTCTGCGCTGTATGGCGATGGCGCCATCAGTACCTTGCGGGCCAGCTACGGCAGTGCGGAGTTCCTCGCCGGGATCGGCGGTGCCGTCACCGAGCGCGGCAGCAGCCGTCTGCCGACTTTGCTCAGTGAAGACAAGGAAATGGTCCGCGACATGTTTGCCCGTTTCGGTGCCGACGTGGTTGCGCCGCTGGCGGAGAAAATCCACCGCCACGACCTCGATATTCCCGATGAGATTCTCAACCAGGCCGCAGAGCTCGGCTGTTTCGGAATCAGCATTCCGGAACGGTTTGGTGGTCTGCAGCCGGACGACCGCGATGACAGCCTCGGCATGATCGTGGTGACCGAGGAACTTTCCAAGGCCTCCCTCGGCGCCGCCGGTTCGCTGATTACCCGCCCGGAAATTGCCGCCAAGGCCCTGCTGCAGGGTGGCACGTCGGCCCAGCAGGAAACCTGGCTGCCGCAGATCGCCTCTGGCGAGAAGCTTTGCGCGATTGCCATAACCGAGCCCAACTTCGGCTCGGACGTCGCGTCGCTGGGGCTGAAGGCGACGCCGGTGGACGGCGGCTGGCTGCTCAACGGCAGCAAAACCTGGTGTACCTTTGCCGGCAAGGCCAGCCTGCTGCTGGCGATGGCCCGCACCGAGGCGGATCCTGCCCTGGGACACAAAGGACTGAGCCTGTTCCTGGTGGAAAAGCCGGCGGCTGCCGGCCATGAATTCCGTCATCAGCAGCCCGGCGGCGGAGTGATTCAGGGCAAGGCCATCGCCACCCTGGGCTACCGCGGCATGCATTCCTATGACGTGTTCTTCGAGGATTACTTTGTGCCCGCCGATCGGCTGATTGGTGAGGAAAACGGCCGAGGCAAGGGTTTCTACTTCACCATGGCCGGCTTTGCTGGCGGTCGTATCCAGACCGCCGCCCGTGCCACCGGGGTGATGCAGGCCGCCTTCGAGAAGGCGCTGAGTTACTCCCGGGAGCGCAAGGTGTTCGGCAACCCGGTGGGCGATTACCAGCTGACCCGGGTGAAGCTCGGCCGCATCATGGCCACCCTGACCGCTTCCCGCCAGTTCAGCTACGCGGTGGCACGGATGATGGACGAGGGCGCCGGTCAGATGGAGGCGAGCCTGGTCAAGCTGTTCAGTTGTCGTGCCGCGGAGTGGGTAACCCGCGAAGCCATGCAGATTCACGGTGGCATGGGGTATGCCGAGGAAACGGCGGTCAGCCGTTACTTCGTCGATGCCCGGGTGCTGTCGATTTTCGAGGGCGCCGAGGAAACCCTGGCGCTCAAAGTGATTGCAAGAAACCTGGTGGGCAACGCCTGAACGGCGGTCGGCCAGACCCGATTGACCGGCAGTGCTGCACTGCCGCAACTACATCAATGATCAGACAACAAGAGACCTGTAGGAGGGTGTCATGAGCGATAAGAAACTTCTGGAAGGAAAAGTCATCGTGGTTACCGGCGCCGGCCGTGGTATCGGCCGCGCCACTGCACTGTTGCTGGCGGAAAGTGGCGCCAAGGTAGTGGTTAACGATATCGGTGGCGGTGCGGACGGTTCCGGTAACGATGCCACCCCGGCCCAGGAAGTGGTCAACGAGATCAAGGCAGCAGGCGGTGATGCGGTTGCCAACTTCGACAGCGTGACCTCCTGGGAAGGCGGTCAGAAAATCGTCCAGTCCGCCATCGACAACTTCGGTCGCATCGACGGCGTCATCAACAACGCCGGTAACCTGCGCGACGTGATCTTCCACAAGATGACCGAGGAAGACTTTGACGCGGTGCTGGCGGTCCACCTGAAAGGCACCTTCAACGTCAGCCGTGCTGCGGCGCCGATTTTCCGCGAGCAGGGTAGCGGTACCTTCGTCAACATGACCTCCACCTCCGGCCTGATCGGTAACTTCGGCCAGGCTAACTACGCGGCGGCCAAGATGGGTATCGTGGGCCTGTCCAAGTCCATGGCACTGGACATGCAGCGCTTCGGGGTAACGTCCAACTGCATCGCGCCGTTCGCCTGGAGCCGGCTGATCGGCAGCATTCCGACCGACAGTGAGGAACAGAAGGCCCGCGTTGCCAAGATCCAGCAGATGACTCCGGACAAGATCGCCACCCTGGCGGTGTCCCTGTGCAGCGACCAGGCGAAGAACGTCACCGGCCAGATCTTCGGTGTGCGTAACAACGAAATCTTCCTGTTCAGCCAGCCGCGTCCGTTCCGCTCTGCCCACACCTCCGAGGGCTGGACTCCGGAGACTGTGCTGAGCCGTGTGCTGCCGGCCTTCGAAGCGGACTTCTATCCGCTGAGCCGCTCTGCGGACGTGTTCAGCTGGGACCCGTTCTGATCCCGGTCTGACATTGCAGTATCGTTCCGGCCCTGCGGGGCCGGGCACCTGTACGGCCCTGACAGTAACAATAAAGGAGCGCCACGGTGGCCATCGATTACGATAAGCTGATGAATCGCAAGTTCGAGCGTCTCGAACACACCTACACCGAGAAAGACACCATCCTCTACGCCCTGGGTGTGGGTATGGGCATCGACCCCCTCGATGAAGACTGCCTGAAATTTGTCTACGAAGATGGCCTGAAAGCCATGCCCAGCATGGCGAATGTGCTGGCCTATCCCGGTTTCTGGGCGAAAGAGCCGGATACCGGCATCGACTGGGTGAAGATTCTCCACGCCGGTCAGGAAATGATCATGCACAAACCGCTGCCCGCCTCCGGCACGGTTGAAGCCACCACCCGGATCAACGAAATCGTCGACAAAGGCGAGGGCAAGGGTGCCCTGATCCTGTCCGAGCGCACCGTCCGTGATGCGGCTACCGGTGAAGACCTGTGTACCCTGATCAGCACCACCATGGCCCGCGGTGACGGCGGTTTTGGCGGCCCGTCGGTGCCGTCACCGAAGCCGGACCCGATTCCCGAGCGCGAGGCAGACCTGGTGTGCGACCTGCCAACGCTGCCGATGTCGGCACTGATCTACCGTCTGTCCGGCGATTACAACCCGCTGCACGCGTCACCGGCGGTGGCAACGGCGGCCGGATTCAAGGCGCCGATCCTGCACGGGCTGTGTACTTTCGGGGTGGCCACCCACGCCATTCTGAAAACCCTGTGTGACTACGATCCGGCCCGATTCCACCGCATTCGCCTGCGGTTCTCGTCACCGGTCTATCCGGGTGAAACCATTCGCACCGAAATCTGGCGCACCGGCAACGAAGTCGCCTTCCGCTGCCGGGTAACCGAGCGCGATGTGGTGGTCATCAACAACGGCTACGCCGAAGTCAGCTGACGCCCGTTCCGGTCGCCGGTGACGGCGGCCGGTGCTTCCACCCCCTGACAGCCAGGAACTGAACACCATGCAGAACATTCTCTCAGGACTCCGTGTCGTTGAAGGCAGTGCCTTCGTGGCCGCACCTTCCGGCGGCATGACACTGGCGCAGTTGGGCGCGGACGTCATCCGTTTCGATCCGATCGGTGGCGGTATCGATTACAACCGCTGGCCGGTGACCGCGGACCAGAAAAGCCTGTACTGGCACAGCCTCAACAAGGGCAAGCGTTCCATCGCGGTGGATTTCCGCCGCCCCGAAGGCCAGGAGCTGCTGACCCGGCTGATTGCCGCCCCCGGCGACGAGGCAGGCCTGTTCCTGACCAACTTCCCGGCCAAGGGCTGGTTGTCCTATGACCGCCTGAAAGAACACCGGGACGACCTGATTTACCTGAACCTGGTTGGCGATCGCCACGGCCGTGGTGCGCTGGATTACACCGTCAACTGCAAAGTGGGCTTTCCGGCGCTGACCGGGGTGGGCAAGAGCGGGGAGATCCCGCCACTGAACAACCCGATGCCCGCCTGGGACGTAATTACCGGGCAGCAGATTGCCCTGGGCCTGCTGGCGGCCGAGCGCCATCGCAGCCGCACCGGCCAGGGCCAGCTGGTGCGCATTGCCCTGGCTGATGTGGCACTCGCCACCCTGGGCAACCTGGGTTACATCGCCGAAGCCATGATCAATGGCAGCGATCGCGAGGCCATCGGCAACAACATCTTCGGCACCTACGGTCATGACTTCCAGTGCCAGGACGGTGAGCGGGTGATGGTGGTGGGAGTTAGTCCCAACCAGTGGCGGGCGCTGGTCGAGGTGACCGGTACCGAAGCCGAGATAACCGCCCTGCAGCAGCGCATGGGGCTGGATTTCCGCAAGGAAGGCGACCGTTACGAAGGCCGCGACGGTATCACCGAGATCTTCCAGCCCTGGTTTGCCGCCCGCCGCTTCGAGCAGGTTGCCACCGAGCTGGACAACGCCGGCGCCTGTTGGGGCAAGTACCAGACCATCCGCGAAGTGGTCGAGAACGACATCGACTGTTCGGTGGACAACCCGATGTTCCAGATGGTGGAGCAGCCGGGCATTGGCAAGTATCTGATGCCGGATCATCCGCTGCGATTCACCTCGGTGGATCAGGAGCCGGTGCGGCCTGCACCAAAACTGGGTGAGCACACCGAGGAAATTCTGGCGGACACCCTCGGCCTGTCCGCTGGCGAGATCGCGCGCCTGTTCGACCAGAAGATTGTGGCGGGTTCTGGCCGCTGAGTACCGAGATCAATAACAACACGATCAATCACAGCACGATTAATAACAACAAGGCTCGCCGGGTATCGGCGGCGATGGAGATTGCACATGGGACCGTTGCACGGTTTTCGCATTATCGAATTGGCCGGTATCGGCCCCGGACCCTTCTGCGGCATGGTGCTGGCAGACCTGGGTGCGGAAGTGATCAGCGTGGAGCGACTCGGCGCGCAGGCGCCGAAAGCGGCACTGGATTGCAGCCGCCGTGGCAAACGCTCGATTGCCCTCGACCTCAAGAGCAAAGTCGGGGTAGAGGCGTTGCTGAAACTGGTGGAAAGTGCCGATGCGCTGTTCGAGGGTTTTCGCCCCGGGGTAACCGAAAAACTCGGGATCGGCCCCGACGCCTGTCTCGCCCGTAACCCGAAACTGATCTATGGCCGGATGACCGGCTGGGGCCAGTTTGGTCCGCTGTCTCACTCCGCCGGCCATGACATCAACTACATCTCGCTGACCGGTGCACTCAATGCCGTGGGTCGCGCCGGCGAAAAACCGGTGCCCCCGCTCAACCTGGTGGGTGATTTCGGCGGCGGCGGCATGTTCTTGGCGCTCGGGCTGGTGGCCGGGCTGCTGGAGGCCCAGAAGTCCGGCAAGGGCCAGGTGATTGATGCGGCAATGACCGACGGGTCTGCCATCCTGATGTCCATGTTCCACAGTGCCCATGCCATGGGGCTGCATTCCCTGGAGCGCGGCACCAACAAGCTGGATGGCGGTGCCCACTTCTACGATACCTATGAAACCCGCGACGGCAAGTACATCTCCATCGGTTCCATCGAGCCACAGTTCTATGCCCGACTGATGGCAGTGGCCGGTTTGCCCACGGAGCGGTTTGCCGACCAGCTGAACCAGCAGCGCTGGCCGGAGCTCAAGCAGGCCATCGCCGAGGTTTTCCTGCAGAAGACCCGTGACGAGTGGTGTGAGCTGATGGAAGGCACCGATATCTGCTTTGCGCCGGTGCTGGATATGCAGGAAGCCCAGAGCCATCCGCACAACGTGGCGCGCCAGACTTACGTGAAAGTGGGTGACATGACACAGCCCGCGCCAGCCCCCCGCTTCAGCAGGACTGCGCCGGAGATTCGTCACCCGGCAAAACCCTACGGTGCCGATACCGCAGCAGTCTTTACCGAGCTGGGGTACAGTGCCGAGCAGCTGGACGCGCTACAGGGCGCCATCGCGGTCAACTGAACCTGGACCAACCGAATACGTTTGCATGGGGACAATAACAAATGAGTCATCTCTTATACGAAGCAGAAAACGGTGTTGCCTACCTCACCATGAATCGTCCGGAAGCCAGAAACGCGCTTTCGCTGGACATGCGGCAGAAGCTGTTGGCGACCTTCCAGGCGCTGGAGTCCGATGACTCGGTGCGGTGTGTGGTGCTGCGGGGCGCCGGTGATCATTTCATGGCGGGGGGCGACGTCAAGTCGTTCATGGAATTCACCCCGCTGACTCCCGAGCAGCGGCGGCTGACCTTCATCAACCGGATCCACACCAACCTCAACGGCATCATGTACACCATGCGGCGGCTCAACAAGCCGATTATTGCCAGTGTCCGTGGCGCGGCCGCCGGTGCCGGTATCAGCGTGGCACTGAGTTGTGACCTGGTGATTGCTGCCGACGATGCCTTCTTCACCCTGGCCTACAGCCACATTGCCAGCAGCCCGGACGGCGGTGCGACCTATTACCTGCCGCGGCTGGTGGGCACCAAGAAAGCCATGGAAATTGCCTTGCTGGGGGACCGCTTCAGCGCTGCCGAAGCCAAAGACCTTGGCATGATCAACCGGGTGGTGCCCGGTGCCGACCTGGAGGCGGAGACCCGCAAACTGGCCGAGCGGCTGGCTCAGGGGCCGACCCGCGCCTACGGCAACATCAAGAAGCTGATCCTGCAGTCATCGGAAAACTCCCTCGAACAACAACTGCAGTCCGAGGCGGAAACCTTCGGGGACAGCGTGATGGCTGAAGACTGGGTCGAGGGTGTAACCGCCTTCAATGAAAAACGCAAACCGCGGTTTACCGGCCGTTGAGGTCGTCAGTTTGAGCTGACGGGCCGGTTACAGGAGATTGAGCAGTGACCAAGACCACAATCGACAAGACTACGTTCAAGGGCATTGTCTGCGGCAGCAGGCATCTGAGCCATGAGGAATTCCAGCATGATATCCGTCGCGCGGCGGCGGGCTTCCGCAATATGGGAGTCGAACCGGGTGACTGCGTCGGTATCTTCATGCGCAACGACATTCCGTTCCTGACCGCCAACCATGCCGCCAACTATGTCGGTGCTTACGCGGTGCCGATCAACTGGCATCTGGCCGGTGAGGAGCTGACCTACATTCTGAATGACTGTGGCGCCAAGGTGCTGGTGATTCACGCGGATCTCTGGCGCGCCATCCACGATGCTATTCCCGCCGGCGTGACCTGCCTGGTGGTGGAGACCCATGAGGACATCGGTTCGGCGTTCGGCCTCGATGCGCAGGCCTGTACAGTGCCGGAAGGGCAGACCAGCTGGTACCAGTGGCTCGACAACCAGCAGCCGATCACTGAACCTGCCCGGGTCGGCCCATCGTCGATGCTGTATACCTCCGGCACCACCGGTCATCCCAAGGGGGTTCGTCGCATCGCCCTGGACGACGACAAAGTCACCCGGATGCGGAATTTCCGCTCCCGGGTGTACGGCTGCGCACCTAATGCCCGCTGCATGGTGCCGGGCCCGCTCTACCACAGCGCCCCCAACGGCTACGCCATGCAGGCTTCCAAAATCAGTGACCTGCTGCTGATTGTGCCGCGGTTTGACGCCGAGGGCGTGCTGCAGCTGATCGAAGAGTACAAGCTCACGGCGGCGATGATGGTACCGATCATGTTCATCCGTCTGCTCAAGCTGCCGGAAGCCATCCGCAACCGCTATGACCTGTCATCCCTGGAATTCATCATCCACGCCGCCGCGCCGTGTCCGGCGGACGTCAAGCGCAAGATGATCGAGTGGTTCGGACCGGTCATCAACGAGTTCTACGGCTCCACCGAGTCCGGTGCCGTGGTTGCCTGTAACTCCGAGCAGGCATTGGCGAAACCCGGCAGTGTCGGCAAGACGGTGCCGGAAGCGGATGTCCGCATTCTTGACGAGAACGGCAACATCCTGCCCGCCAATACCATTGGTGAAATTTACTCGCGGTTCCCGATCAACGATTTCACTTATAACGGCCGGCCGGAAGCCCGGGCTGAAATCGATCGTGACGGCTACATCACCTCCGGTGACATGGGTTATATGGATGAGGACGGATTCCTGTTCATCGCTGACCGGGCCAAGGACATGGTGATCTCGGGTGGGGTCAATATCTACCCTGCAGAGATAGAGTCGGTGCTTCATAACTACCCCGGGATCAAGGACTGTGCCGTGTTCGGGGTGCCGGATGAGGAGTTTGGCGAGTCGGTGATGGCGGTGCTGGAAGTCGACAATGAGGACGGCATTTCCGTCGACGAAGTCCGGGTTTATCTGCGCGAACACCTGGCTGGCTTCAAGGTGCCACGGACCATCGAGATCGGCAAAGACCTGCCGCGGGAAGACTCCGGCAAGATCTTCAAGCGCCGGCTTCGCGACAAGTACTGGCAGCAGGCCGGGCGCAGGATCTGAGCCGACTTCCGCAGGCCGGCGCCGCTGACGGCGCCGGCCAGTCGGGTAAACGCCCGGTTCAATGACCCCGGAAAACCGGCGGTCGTTTATGCTGGCGGGCCTCGATTGCCTCGGCAAAATCCGCGGTATTGAATGCAACCTGCTGGCTTTCGGCCTCCAGGGTCAGAGTCGCGCTGAGATCCAGGGTTGCCGCCAGGGCAATCTCTTTTTTGATCAGGCCGAGGGCGGTGGTTGCCCCGTTCGCCAGTTGGCCGGCCAGCTTGTCTGCCTCTGCCCATAGCTGGTCATTGTCCACCACCTTGTGCGCCAGCCCCCACGTCAGCGCTTCCTCTGCCCCGAAGGTGCCCCCGGTCAATGCAAGGGCAGCGGTGCGGCGGGCGCCGATGGTGCGGGAGAGAAACCATGAGCTGCCGCCGTCCATGACCGCGCCGATACGGGCAAACGAAACGTGAAATGCCGCATCCCGGTTTACCAGCATGAGGTCGGACGCCAGGGCCAGGCTGACCCCGGCGCCGGCGGCCGGACCGTTGACTGCTGCAATAACCGGTACCGGCAGGCTGGTCAGTTTTCTGATCACCTGATTGATGCCGCTTTCCACCTGTTCGCCAATGTTGGCGCGGCGGGCAAGGATCTGGTCGGGCTGGACATCGGCCCCGGTACAGAAGCCCCGGCCATTGGCGCGGATGACGATGGCGCGGACACTCGGATTGGTGGCCTGGTCCGTCAACAGCCGGAGCATCTCCTCCCGCATTTCGTTGCTCATGGCATTGAGCCGGTCGGGTCGGTTCAGGGTAAGGGTCAGGATATGGTTGTTTATTTCATGTAATAAATCGGCCATGGCTATTCCTTATTGGTTTTATGGATTGTGGTCATGCATCCGGATGTATTTTTGGCGTTTTATGTATCCAGGTTTTATTTAATCGAGCTCTCTTTATTGACCATTAAAAGTAACCCGTAACCGGCTTTTAATCCTGCTTTTTGACATATCTGATCGGCATGGAAAATATAGATAAATTATAACTGTGCGGGCGGCGCCCGGGTGTTAGCGTTAAGCCTCAAAAAATAATGCATGGAGCTTGCAAATGATAAGTACAAAAATGATAAGTACGAAATTACTGCGTCATGTTGGTTGTTATCTTGCCGTCGGTTTGTTGTCGACATCTGTTTGTGCTGAAACCACCCTGCGGTTCGCCGAGGGCGGGCCAAACCGCGGTACCCGTTCACAGGCAGTCGAGCATTTCATGAGTAATGCCAGTGAGCTGAGCGGTGGTGAACTGAAGTTCGATATCCACTGGGGCGGTGCGCTGCTGGACTACAAAACCGTCCCGGCCGGGGTTTCGGTGGGTACGGCGGATCTGGGCTCAGTATTGGCTGTCTATTCGCCCACCAAACTCAAGGCCCTGGCGATTGGCGATATTCCCCACCAGTCTGCCGATCCCTGGGTGGGAATGCGCTCGATGTATGAGCTGATGACCACCAACGAAGACCTGCAGCGCATGCTGGGTGAGGAAAACCTGATGTACCTCACCGGCTTTTCCAGCAGCGGCGTGCAGTTCGAATGTGCCGGCGACAACCGGATCGAGTCGGTGGAGGACATCCGGGGCAAGAAAATCCGTGCGGTGGCAATCTACAGCAAAGTGCTGAAGGATATGGGGGCCGACATAGTCGGGGTTACCGCCGGTGAGATCTACCAGGCGCTGGATACCGGCCTGGTGGACTGCAGCGCCAGCTATCTGTACACCATCCGTGCCCTGAAAACTTTCGAGGTGATCGACCATGTGTCGCTGGCAGACTGGGGCCAGGTGGCCGGTTTTGCGGTGATGATCAACCGGGATATCTGGAACGATCTCAACGACAACCAGCGCAGTGCCCTGCAGCAGGCAGGTTCGGACACCATCGACTACTTTGCCCGGCTGCAGGTGGCAGAGATGGATCAGGTGGTGGAGGGTCTCACCAGCGGGGCCATAGGTAACAAGGTGCCGGTCAGCCACTGGAGTGCAACGGAGCGGCAGCGGCTGATTGACGGGTCGGAAAAATACATCCAGGACTGGGTCGATGCCATGAATCGTGCCGGTGTAGACGGCCAGGGTATCTGGGATGAGTACCTGGCCATTGTGGCCCGCTATGAAGCGGAGAAGGAACGGCTCGGCTATCCCTGGGAACGTTGATTGCTACCTTCCGGTGCGGGCTTACACTGGCTAAGCCTGTTCGGGGCAACCCGGCACCGCCATCTGGCGGTGCCGGAGTCACCAATAACTTTCATCGAATTCTTTTTGGTTGCCACCTGCGATACGCTTGAGGCTCAAAATGGTATTCGGTTTTGCTATGTGGCATGCCGGATTTATACAAAGAATGATTGCCGTGACGAATCCCGCCACGGCACAACCGAATGTGTGAGCAACATGAGTGAAGCAAACCTGCAGTTTGAAGCCGAGAATATGAGCGGCTTCCGGGAAGTTCTCGGATTTTCGGTGACCGAATGGGAGCCGAACCGCGCAGTCATCACCGCCGAGATGAACGAACGTCATCTCAACCGCAACGGCTTTGTCCATGGCGGGGTGTTTGTGTCTCTGCTGGACAGTGCAGCAGGGCTGTGTGGCACCTATTGCTCAGTGCCCGGCAATGTCCGGCGCTGCATCACCATCTCGCTCAATACCCACTTCATGAATCCGCTGCAACAGGGCGTATTGCGGGTCGAGGCCAAGGTGGTCAACCGTGGCCGCAAGATCTTTTTTGTCGAGGCCCGGATCACCTGTGAAGACACCCTGATCGCCACCGGCCAGGGGACTTTCCGTTATGTTTTCGGCGGCGAGAACGAGGAGGGGGTGCCGGCGGATTGAGGTCCGTCAACCCATATCCACAGGGCATAGGTTCTATAAAATATGGGTCGTTGTTGATATTGCTTTCCGGTGATAGTTTGGGTGCGTGTGGTGGATGTCATCCCTCCGCCGCGGCCAACAAAAATAACACCCCACGCCGGGAGCAATGCCATGGTTTCAACATTCAAATCTCTGACCCTCGGGATCGTGCTGGCTTTGGCCGGGGCGGCCCAGGTTTCTGCCGAAGTCGTCCTGCGCTATGCCGAAGCAGGCCCTAATCGCGGTACCCGTGCCGCCGCAGTGCAGTTCTATGCCGATGAAGTCGAACGCCTGTCGGGTGGCGACATCAAGATCGATATTCACTGGGGTGGCGCGCTGCTGAAGTGGAGCGGCGTGATGGAAGGCGTCTCCGCCGGCAGTGCCGATCTTGGCTCGGTACTGTCCTCCTACGAACCCCAGGAGCTGAAGGCGCTGGGTATCGGTGATATTCCCCTTGAGTACGCAGATCCCTGGGTTGGCATGCGCGCCATGTACGACCTGATGACCAGCGACCCCCAGCTGCAGAAATCCCTTGCCGAGCAGTCCCTGGTCTACCTTAGCAACTTCAGCACCACCGGGGTCCAGTTCGAATGTACCCAGGGCAAGCAGATCCAGACAGTTGAGGACATCAAGGGCAAGCGGATCCGTGCTACCGGCACCTATACCAATGTGCTGGCCGAGCTGGGTGCGGACACGGTCAGCATGACCTTCGGTGAAGTCTATCAGGCGCTGGATACCGGCCTGGTGGACTGCCTGGCCAGCTACTTCTACACCATGAAAGCCTACAAGACCTACGAGGTGGTGGAGTCGGTGACCCGGGTTGACTGGGGCCAGCTGCTGGGCTTTGCCATTGTGATGAACGAATTCGTCTGGTCCGATCTCGATGACAAGCAACAGGCCATTCTGCGCCAGGCCGGTTCCAACATGATTGACCACTTTGCCCGGCTGACCATCGAGGATGCGGAAGCGGTTGCCAAGACCCTGGCTGACGGCGGTTTTGGCAAGGTGGTTCCGGTTACCCGGATGGCGGCAGACGAGCGCCAGAAAATTCTCGATGCCACGCTCAAGTTCCGTGACAGCTGGATTGAAGATGCCAACCGTCGCGGCATGGCCGGACAGCAGATCTGGGACAAGTACATCGGGTTGCTGAAACAGTACCAGGGCCAGTTTGAGGCCAAGGGATATCCCTGGCAGAGCTGAGGGGTACCAGGAAACCGCCCCGACCGGACCCCGGGGGGGCGGGACACCGAATGACGAATAGGCGGCCGAGCCGCCATCTGAAAACAAGAGGATAAACAACAATGGGTGCTAACAAGATGTTCAAATCGCTGGTGGTCGGCTCAGTTCTCTCGCTGGCTACCTTGGGCCAGGCGGTGGCGGAGACCACCTTGCGCTACGCCGAGGCAACCCCGAACCGGGGCGCTCGCGCTGATGCCCTGCAGTACTTTGCCGATCAGTTGCAGGAGCAGTCCGGTGGTGACCTGAAGCTGGACATTCACTGGGGCGGTGCGCTGCTGAAGTACAGCGCCATCCTGGGTGGCGTCAGCTCCGGCACCGCCGACATGGGCTCGGTGCTGGCGGCGTATGAGCCCCAGAAAATGCGGGCACTCAGTGTGGGCGATATCCCGGTGCCCCAGTCTGATTCCTGGGTGGGTATGCGGGCGATGTACGAGTTGATGACCACCAACGAGCAGTTGCAGAAGGAATTTGCCAAGAACGATGTGGTGTATGTCACCAACTACACCACCAGCCCGATGCAGTTCGAATGTGCCGGTGACGTGCGCATCGAGAAGCTGGAAGACTTCGCCGGCAAGAAGATCCGCGCCTCTGCCATCTACGCCAAGATTCTCGATGAGGTCGGCGCAAACATGGTGAACTTCATCTATTCCGAGGTTTACCAGGCGCTGGATACCGGGCTGGTGGACTGTTCCGGCGGCTACCTGTACGCCATGCGGGCGTTCAAGACACCGGAAGTCACCACCAGTGTGGCACTGATGAACTGGGGCCAGATTGCCGGTTTCGCCATGGTCATGAACAAATGGACCTGGGATGACCTCTCCGCCGAGCAGCAGCAGCTGATGCGCAAGGTGGGTTCCGAGATGGTCGACTTCTATGCCGAGAAGGTGATCAAGGACAACCAGGATGTGACTGACAAACTGCCTACCGGTGAACTGGGTAACAAGGTTGAAGTCATCAAATGGTCCGACGAGAGCCGCGCCGAGTTGTTCGCCCAGTCAGACAAATACGTTACTGCCTGGATCGCGGACATGAACAAGGCCGGCCTGGATGGCAAGGCAATCTGGGACGAATACCAGGCCCTGCTGAACAAGTACCAGGCTGAACTGGACGAGAAGGGTTACCCCTGGACCCGGAGCTGAGCTTCCGGGCGGGCTCGCCTCCTGCTGGCGGCGAGACCGCCGGCAGGTTCAGGGCAGCCCGCTTTAATTCGATAACAACAATCAACCATCAAGAAACCGGGACTTGCCCAGGGTACGGGCAGGTTCCCATCGGGAGGTGCACATGGTCGTCACCGAGCGTACGGAACGACTTCAGTCTCAAGGCTCGCCAGCCGTTTCCCTGAGGGCTCTCGGCTGCGCGCGAGGGTCACTGGCGTGGCTGGAGAATGTTTTTCTGCTGATCGCGGTGGTCTGTATTCTGGGCCTTTGCGCGGTCATTGCCAGTAGCGTGTTGCTGCGCACATTCTCCTCTTCCGGTATCCCGGACGAGATTGTGATCGTCGGCGAGATGATGATTGGCGCGCTGATCCTGCCGCTGGCCTTTGTAGCGGCCGATCGCGGGTTTATTTCCGTGGAGATCTTTACCCAGAAACTGGGGCCGAAATTCCAGCAGGCGCTCAATGTGCTGACTGCCGTCGTGGGCCTGATTGCCGTAGCACCGATTACCTACGCAGCCTTCCTGTCCGTGGTGGATGCTTTTGAATCCGGCGCCTATTTCTTTGGTCTGCTCGAATTGCCGAAATGGCCGGGGCACACCCTGTTCTTTGTGGGCTATTTCCTGTTCTTTATCCGGCTGATTGACCTGGCTGTCTGCGACTCCCTGGAAGCGCTGGGCGTCATCAAGTGCAAGCAGCCTGAAACCACCCACGAGGTAGCAAACTGATGGAAGCTTCCCTGATTGGCGGCTGGGGCTTTGCCGCCGCGCTGGCTCTGATGATCATGCGGGTGCCCATCGCCTACGTGCTGGTGGGCGTGGCCTCGGTGTGTTCATTGATCGCCTACGCCTGGCGGCCGGGCGGCGAGTTCATGTTCGAGCGCGGTCTGCGCCCGGCGATGGCACTGATCGAGTCCAATGCCTTCGACTTTATCCACTCCTATTCCCTGAGCATGATTCCGCTGTTCATCGCGGCGGGGCACATTGCCTATCATTCCCGTATCACCACCGATATCTATGAGGCGGTACGGGTCTGGCTGGCCAAGATGCCAGGCGGCCTGGCAATTGCCTCACTGTTCGGTTGCGGTGGTTTCTCTGCGATCACCGGCTCCAGCCTGGCGTGTGCGTCCTCCATGGGGCGGATCTGTGTGCCGGAGATGCTGCGTTTCGGCTACGACAAACAACTGGCGACCTCGACGGTGGCCATGGGTGGCACCCTGGGCTCGCTGATTCCGCCCAGCGTTCTGTTCATTCTGTACGGCATGTTCACCGAGCAGTCGGTCAACAAGCTGTTCCTGGCTGGTGTACTGCCGGGCATTCTCACCATCGTTGGCTTCATCGTGGTGGTGATGATCTGGGCCATGCTCAAGCCCGACCATGCGCCGGCGCCGAAAGACCTCAACTTCACCAACCGTGACCGGCTGAAGGCGGCGATCAAGGGCTGGCCGGCGCTGACCCTGATGGTCATCATCATTGGCGGTATCTACGGCGGGTTCTTCACCGCTACCGAAGCCGCCGCCGTGTGCCTGCTGTTTGCCATCGGGTTCGGCGTGCTGTCCCGTCGCCTGACCTGGGCGGACTTCCTCAGCTCCATGAAGGAGACTGCGTTCCAGTCGGCGGCGCTGTTCTTCATTGCGATCGGTGCCAAGATCTTTGTCTCCTTCGTGTCGCTGACCGGTGTTACCGGTGCCTTCGTCGGCTTTGTCGACAGCCTGGGTCTTGAGCCCTGGATGGTGCTGTTTTTCATTGTCATGCTGTACATCGTACTGGGCATGTTCCTGGACTCCATCGGCACCATGCTGCTGACCCTGCCGTTTGTTATTCCGCTGGTGGAAGGCATGGGCATGGATCTGATCTGGTTCGGCGTCGTAGTGGTCAAGCTGCTGGAAATCGGCCTGGTAACGCCGCCGCTGGGGATGAACGTGTTCGTGATTAACAGCGTGGTGGGCAAGGAAATCAAGGTGCACACCATCTTCTTCGGAGTGATGAAGTTCCTGGTGGCAGACCTGATCGTACTGGGCCTGATTGTGGCGTTCCCGATCATCTCGCTGCTGATCCCCAACAGTATGGGGTGACAGGGCCCGGATGGTGACAGGGCCCGGATGGTGAGGGGGCAGACCTGGGGTCTGTCCCCGTGGGAAAAAATCCGCGTGACAGTAAGAGTGATATCGAGAGCGCCATGATGAATACGACCGGTACTGCCGCCATTGCGGTTCACCACCTGCTGGAAAAAGCCGCCGAACGCTGGCCCCGGAGTCCGTCCGTCAGTTTTGAGGGCCGGACCTACAGCTGGCAGGAGACCCATAGCCGCTGCCAGGACCTGGCCCACGCCCTGGCCGGGCTGGGGGTGGCCGCAGGCGACCGGGTGGCCTATCTCGGTTTCAACTCGCACTGGTGTTTCGAGCTGTTTTTTGCCGCCCCGATGGCGGGCGCCATTGTGGTGCCGGTGAATTTCCGCCTGTCTGTCGGCGAGATGGTCACCTGTATTGAAGATGCCGAGCCCGCGGTGCTGCTGGTGGACGAGCACCACCTGGAACAGGCGGCGGCTATCGTCGGTGCCTGTCCCTGGCTGAAGGCGGTCGTCTATGCCGGCCACGGCGCGGTACCCCGCGATATGACCGGGTACGAGCAACTGTTGACGGAGGCGAAGGGAACCACGCTGGCGCCGAGTGGCAATGACGACACCCTGGTGATCTTCTATACCGGCGGTACCACCGGTCGCTCGAAAGGGGTGATGCTTACCCACATTAACCAGTTCACCAATGCGCTGGGCGGGATCTCCTGGTACCGCATGGTCGAGCGGGAAACCCACCTGCTCGCCAGCCCGATGTTCCATACTGCCGCCGGATCGCGGGTGTACACCGCCACCATGACCGGAACCCATACGGTGATCCTGTCGCGCTTTGACGTCGTGGATGTGATGCAGCTGGTGGAGCGCTACCGCATCAACACCATGCAGATCGTGCCCACCATGCTGCAGATGATGCTCGATCACCCCGACTTCAGCGGCTTTGATCTCTCCAGCCTGCGGCTGATTACCTACGGTGCCGCGCCGATGCCGGTGGCGTTGCTGGAGCGGGCCCTGAAGGTTCTGCCGCGGGTGTCCTTTGCCCAGTCCTATGGCATGACCGAAGCCTCCCCGGTGGTAACGGTGCTGGATGGCGAAGATCACTCCCTGGAGGCGACGCGACTGCCGCGGCTGGAATCGGTGGGCCGTCCGGTGTTCCACAATCATGTGCGGATTGTAGATGGCGAACGCCGCCGGTTACCCCCCGGAGAAGTGGGGGAGATTGTGGTCAAGGGCTCCAATGTCATGAAGGGCTACTGGCGGGCGCCTGAGCTGACCAATGCAGTGCTGCAGGATGGCTGGTACTACACCGGCGACAGTGGTTACCTGGACGAAGATGGCTATCTGTTCCTCGTCGGCAGAATCAAGGACATGATTGTCAGTGGGGGGGAGAATGTGTACCCCATTGAAATCGAGAATATCCTGTCCCGCCATCCAGCGGTGAGGGAGTGCGCGGTGATTGGTGTGCCTCACGAAAAATGGGGCGAGTCAGTACATGCGGTCATAAGACTGGTGGCCCCCGACAGCGTAACCGAACAGGATATCAAGGCCTATTGTCGTGAGCGGATTGCCCATTATAAATGTCCCACCGCAGTTACCTTTGTGGACGACCCGTTGCCGGTTTCAACGGTTAATAAAATATTAAAGACTGAAATCCGCAAAATGGTAATTGATAAGTTGAAGTAATACCGGGGTTATATCGGGTTCATATTATATTGATATTTGTTTAATGGTGCGAAATGTCAGATATTTATATCACGTCGTTGTTTGTTGACCCCTTTTGAGGTTGAGTCCGGGCTTTCTGATCTTTCAGAAAGCCCTTTTTTTTGCCCGAAAAATAATATTAACGATTTATATGAGTGCTCATTATGGAAAGTGTCCGATTTAATTTTCCCGCTCCGGAAATCGATCAAAGCGTTGATGAGCTGCGTAAGGAAGTCCGTGCCTTTCTGGACGAGGAGCGCCGCAGTGGTGGCTTCGTACCGGTGACGGACTGCTGGTGCGCCGGGGTGGATCCGGCCTTCAGCCGCAAACTGGGTCGGCAAGGCTGGATCGGCGTCACCTGGCCCCGTCAGTACGGCGGCCGCGAGCTGAGTGCGCTGCATCGCTATGTGATTACCGAGGAGCTGCTGGTGGCCGGTGCGCCGGTGCACGCCCACTGGATTGCCGACCGTCAGAGTGGACCGCTGATCCTGGCCACCGGTACCGAAGATATGAAGCGCAATATCCTGCCACGAATCGCCGCCGGTGAGTGTTTCGTCGCCCTGGGCCTGAGCGAGCCGGAATCCGGCTCGGATCTCGCCTCGGTACGTACCCGGGCCCACCGGGTGGAAGGCGGCTGGGAGATTACCGGCACCAAGCTGTGGTCGTCGGGAGCCCAGCATTGCCAGTACATGACCGTCCTCGCCCGCACTGGTGAGCGGGACCCGAACCGGCGTCATGAAGGTCTTACCCAGTTCCTGGTGCCACTGGATTCGCCAGGGGTAACGGTGCGGGGCATCCGCGACATGAGCGGGGTGGAACACTTCAATGAAAGTCACTTTGAAAAAGTATTCGTGCCCGACGATGCGGTGCTGGGACAAGTGGGCGAGGGCTGGAAGCAGATCACCAGCGAGCTGGCACTGGAACGATCGGGCCCGGAGCGTTTCCTGAGCACGTTTGTCGCCCTCGAAAGAGCACTGCAACAGGGCGCCGCTGCGATGACCGGGCATCAGGCGGCGGTCGTCGGCAGCATCATTGCCCGTATCCGTGCGCTGCGCGCCATGTCACTCGGGGTTGCTGCGCTGCTTGGCCAGGGGCATTCGCCGGAAGTGGAGGCGGCGCTGGTCAAGGATCTCGGTACCCGCCTGGAGCAGGACATCATCGAACGGTTGCGGGAGTTCTGGCCGGTACGGATGAAACAGGGCTACGGCGATGAGCTCCAGTACCTGCTGTCTGACAGCCTGCTGCGCCAGCCCTCGTTTACCCTGCGGGGCGGCACCAACGAGGTTCTCAAGGGCATTATTGCCCGTGGCATGGGGCTGCGCTGAGCGCGCTGCACGGGAGATTCATTATGGGATTTGATATGGAACAGACCGATCAGCTGATACTGGATACCGCGCACCGTTTGTTTACCGATCAGTGTGGTGCGGATGTTGTTAACGGTGCCGAGCGTGGGGAAGCGCCCGAGCGCCTGCGCCAGGCGATTCTCGATGCCGGCCTGACCCTGGCCTGGGTGCCCGAAGCGGCGGGTGGAGTGGGCGGCTCGCTGGCCCTGGGCTTAAACCTGATTCGCCAGGCTGCAGGCTTTGCCCTGCCGGTGCCCCTGGCTGACGCCCTGGTGGCTAACCTGTTACTGGCAGAAAGCGGGCTGGCGGTTACCGAGCGCTGGGCGGCGCTGGCTTTCGATGGTGACGAGCTGCCGGTGTTGCTGCAGGGCGAAGTCAACGGTGTGGTGGCGGCTGCCGCGGGTGCCCCGGAGGCCGCCGTGCTGGTGGTGCCGGTGACGGAGAAGGGCGTGGTCAAGATTGCCACCTTTGCGCCATCGACCATCGAGATGGAGCACCAGGAAAGCCTCGCCGGCGAGGCGCGGACCCGCGTTATTCTCAAGTCGGCGATTCCCGGCCAGCTGTCGGGCCCGGTGGATGGAATGACCGCGGACGGCCTGAAGCAGTTCTGCGCCCTGGTGCGGGCCTGCCAGATTGCCGGCGCGCTGGAAAAGATCGGCGAACTGACGGTGGGTTATGTCAAGGAGCGCCAGCAGTTTGGCCGCCCCCTGGGCAAGTTCCAGGCGGTTCAGCACAAGGTGGCGGATATTGCCGGAGAAAGTGCGCTGGCCGGTGCGGCGGTGGAACAGGCTGTCCGGCGGGTGTCTGCTCACCCGGAACCGTTCAGCGGTGATTCGGACATCTTCCTGCCCCTGGCAACCGCCAAGGTGGTGGCCTCCGAAGCCGCCGGCAAAGTAACCCGCGATGCCCACCAGGCCCATGGTGCCATGGGGTTCAGCTTTGAGTATCCGTTGCAGCAATACAGCCGCCGGGTGTGGAGCTGGCGGGAGGAATTCGGCTCCGAATTCTACTGGTCCGAACGCCTGGGTATGGCGGTGGCGGCTGAAATCTCTGCCCTTGGTGCCGGCGAAGTGGCCGGTTGCGCCTGGGATGCGGTATCCCGATAAATTGACCAGGAGAGTCCATGAAAACCTTTGAAGATGTTGTTGTTGAGTGGCATGACCATGTCGCGCTGGTAGAGATCTGCCGCCCGCCGCTGAATTTTTTTGATGTGACCCTGATTGAGCACCTCGCGGAGACGTTCGAGTCTCTTGATCAGGATGACCGGTGTCGCGTCATCGTACTGGCGGCCCGGGGCAAGGCGTTTTGCGCCGGCGCGGACTTTTCCTCCAACGGCAGCGACCTGTTCCGTCCGGAGTCCGATAACAACGCCATTACCCTGTACAAGGCGGCGGCGCGATTGTTTGCCTGTCGCAAACCGGTGGTGGGTGCCATTCATGGTGCCGCCATCGGTGGTGGTCTGGGGCTGTCACTGGTGCCGGACTTCCGTGTGGTCAGCCCGGAAGCGCGCTTTGCTGCCAACTTCGTCCAGCTGGGTATCCATCCCGGGTTCGGAATCAGCCTGGTGCTGCCGCGACTCATCGGCCAGCAACGGGCGCGCTTGATGTTGCTCACCGGCCGCCGGATCAAGGGCGAGGAAGCCCTCGAGTATGGTCTGGCGGACAAGCTGGTGGCAGCTGACCGGGTTCGCGCCGAGGCTCTGGCGCTGGCTACCGAAATCGCCGGGTGTGCGCCGCTGGCGGTGGAATCCACCCGCGCCACCCTTCGTCAGGGGCTAGTGGAGGAGTTGCAGGCCCGTCTCGAACACGAGTTTGCCGAACAGGCCTGGCTGGCCCGAACCGCCGATCACAAGGAAGGCATGGCAGCAGTCGGCGAGCGGCGACCGGGGCAGTTCACCCGCTCGTGACCAGCTAAGCCCGAGCCAGGTTGCCTGGTATCAAAAAGGGGCCCGCGGGCCCCTTTTTTCAGGTCTGGACCTTGCCTCAGAGGCTGCCGGCAACCTGCTGCCTGGCAGTTTCGTACTCGTCCCGCAGTTCGGCCACGGTGTCTGCCACCGACTTCTGCTGAGTGATGCCACCAACACCCTGGCCGGCGCCCCAGATATCCCGCCAGGCCTTGCTCTTGCTGCTGCCTCCGGAACCAAAGCTCATCTTGCTCTTGTCCGAGAGGGGCAGGTTGTCGGGATCCAGCCCGGCCTTTTCGATGCTGCCGCGCAGGTAGTTGCCGTGGACGCCGGTAAACAGGTTGGTGTAGACGATGTCCGACGCCGAGGATTCCACGATCATATCCTTGTAGGACTGTTCGGCATTGGCTTCCTCGGTGGCAATAAAGCGGGTGCCCATATAGGCCATGTCGGCGCCCATGACCTGGGCACCGAGAATGTGGTTGCCCTTGGTGATCGCGCCGCCGAGAATCACCGGGCCATCGAAGAACTGGCGGATTTCCGACAGCAAAGCGAACGGGCTGAGGGTGCCGGCATGGCCGCCGGCACCGGCGGTCACAAGGATCAGTCCGTCGACCCCCATGCTCAGGGCCTTTTTGGCATGGCGGATGTTGGTGACGTCATGGAACACCAGACCACCGTAGCTGTGTGCGGCTTCGATCACCATCGGATTGGCCTGCAGGCTGGTAATGATGATCGGCACCTTGTGCTTAACACACACCTGCATATCGTGCTCGAGGCGGTCGTTGGTGGGATGGGCGATCTGGTTGACCGCATAGGGGGCTACTTTCACGCCCGGGTTATCGGCCTGGTAAGCCGCGAGCGCCTCGTCGATCTCGGTCAGCCATTCATCGAGCTTTTCTGCCGGTCGGGCATTAAGCGCGGGGAAAGAGCCGACAACGCCGGCCTTGCACTGCTCGATCACCATCTTCGGGGTGGAGATGATGAACATCGGCGAGCAGAGCACCGGGAGATTCAACTTGCCTTTGAGGGTATCCGGTAGACTCATGGTGAGGCTCCTGTCTGGGTGTTGTTATTGGCTGGCGCTTCACAGCACCAGGTAAAGGGTCAGGTACATGATCGCCAACACGCTGGCGCTGAACCAGCCATTCCAGAGCACGCCGAACCGTAGCGGGGAAATGCCCGAGAAGCTGGAAATGAATCGCAGCGAGGCGGTAAAGGGTGACGCGCCGGCAAATACCGCCCAGGTGATGGAGATCACCGACGCCTGAACCAGAGGCGAAATGTCCAGGTCCGGAATCTGCTGCAGGGCGCCGAGCATCAGGGTGACGGTGATGATGGCGTTGATGCCGATGAATGAGCAGATCAACATGGCCAGCGAGATACCAACCATCAGGGTCGCGTTGCTGACATCGGCCTGGGTGAGCAGGGCACTGGCGGCAGCCGGGTCGATCAGCGGAATCAGGATAACGCCGATAAAACCGGATGAGGTGAACAGTACGACCTCGTTACGCTGATTGGTAAAGGTCTGCGGGAAGGAGTTTTTCATCCGCCGCAGTAACAGCCCCGCCTTTACGCCTGTAGAACGGCCACGGTACTGTTGCCAGATCCAGATCAGGCCAATGATCGGGGCACACATCAACAGGGTGGGGAACAGATCCAGGCCCGTTAACCGGGACAGCCCGTAGGCCAGACCCGGAATCAGCGCGACGAGGCCGACCAGCGGAACCAGTTGGGTCAGATTACCCCCGAAGGTGGCTCTGGTGCGGGGGCGCGGGTAAGCCAGCCAGTCCAGCACACCCCCCCAGAGCATGAACAATAGCGCCCAGAGCAGACCCAGAGGCGCATATTGTTCCCAACTCAGTTGTGGAATGCCGGACAGCACCAGCAGCATCGTCACGGTTGTTGGCGCCCAGAGCGGAACCCCGCAAAAGCCCCGTAGGGTGGCGGTGAGCATACGGCGACTGCGAATAGCCGCAATGCGTTGGGCTTCCGGGTCGGCGGTCGGGCGAATAGCACGGCGGACCATGGTTCCCAACACGTTGAGGGCACCAATATTGAGCATGACGCTGAACAGGTGAGAGCCGAAGGCCATCAGCATATAGCGCCGGGCAGGCGGTTGGTGTACCAGTACCTTGCCGCACTTGCGCACCAGCGAAGACGACTTGGCAGACTCCCTCAGTACCGCCAGGGAGGTGAGGAAGAGCGTGAAGAATGCCGCCCGGTCGACGCCGGCGGCAATGGCCGGGCCGTCAATCATGCCGCCCAGCCACAACCCGGCGGCAAGCGCCGGTGCGAGGATTGAAAAGATCCGGTAGGTCAGGCTGATGCCCGGCCACTGCAGTACCACAAAGATCAACAGCGACGCGCCCGCCACGCTGCTGAGCCAGCCGGACGTGACAAACTGCTCGGCAATGGCGCAGGCGCAGACCAGCAACAGGCAAATGGTTGCCAGGTTACGGCTGGTCAGCGCCCATTCCTCACTGCGGGCCTGTTGCAGGGCCAGTGTGCTCACATGGGCAGCGACAGGGTCGCCAGTTGTTGCTGGTGGTAGTCCGCATCCCCGAACAGGGAGTTGAGTACCATCAGGCGTTTGACGTAGTGCCCCACATCCAGCTCGTCGGTGATGCCCATGCCGCCGTGAAGCTGGATGGCTTCGTTGCCCACCCGCTTGCCCCGACGCCCGGTCAGGACCTTGAGGGCATGCAGGTTACGGCGATGTTCCGCAGTGCCGGGTTTGTCGGCTGAGCAGACCGCCCGGTACAGCAGTGAGCGGATCTCCTCGCAGGCCGTGAACATGTCCACCATGCGATGCTGCAGTACCTGGAACGAACCGATGGCCACGCCGAACTGTTTGCGGGCCCTGGTGTACTCGATGGTGGTGTTGGTCAGGTGGGTCATCAGCCCGAGTGCTTCGGCACAGACCCCGGGCAGGGCCTCGTCGATGACCCGCTGCAACAGGGCGAGTCCTTCGTTCTCCGGGCCAACCAGCTGGTCGGCCGTGACCTGGGCCCGGGTCAGCCGCAGGTTGGCTACCGGCTGGCCGTCCATCAACCGGAAGTCCGTCAGCTCCAGGCCCGGAGTGGTCCGATCCAGCAGGAACAGGCTGATGCCGGCTTCGTCCTGCTGCGCACCCCCGGTGCGGGCGGACACAATGAGTTTGTCGGCGACCGGACCATTGAGGACCAGCGTCTTCTCTCCGGACAGTTCAAAGCCGGCGGCAGTGCGGCTGGCACGGGTCGAGGTATCGGCCAGGGCGTAACGTGCCTGGCGCTCCATGAACGCGACACCACCCTGCAGCTGGCCGGCGATAACGCGGGTCAGCAGGTCGTCACGCAGGTCACCAACGGTGCCGGCTTCCACCAGTTTGCCAAACAATAACACCGTCGCCATGTAAGGTGCTGCCACCAGTCCTTTGCCCATCTGTTCCATCAACAGCATTAGGTCGGTGGCATTGCCACCAAAACCGCCGTGCTCCTCCTCGAAGGGCACGGCGAGCCAACCCAGGTCGGCAAATTGTTGCCAGAGCTCGGGGTCGAAACCAGTAGTGCGCCCGACATCCTGCTGGCGGCGGTCAAACGAGTAGTCCTGGCCGACAAAGCGGGCAGCACTATCCTGAAGCATTTGTTGTTCTTCGGTGAAAGAGAAATTCACAGCCCAATCCTTCTGTTGATAATCCGCTGTTGTCCGCTGCTGATGGCGATCAGAGGCCGAGGACCCGCTTGGCGATAATGTTCTTCTGGATCTCGTTGGAGCCACCGAAAATCGTTGAAGCCCGGCCATACATGAAGTCCTTGCGGGCCTGGTCACCGAAATCGTGCCCGAGGTCGGCTGCCGTGGCGCTGTCACCGGCAATCATGCCGCCGTATACCCCGGCCAGCTCGATGGTCAGTTCATGGAGGGCCTGCTGGATCTCGGTGCCGCGGATCTTCAGCAACGACGATTCGGCGCCCGGGCTCTGATTGTTGGCCATGGCCGCCAGCACCCGGAGTTCCATGTATTCCAGCGCCATCAGGTCCACTTCAATGGCGGTAAAGCGGGCGCGGAATGCCTCGTCCTCAATCATCGGACGGCCGCCCTGACGCTCGCGGGTGGCCAGTTCGCGCAACCTGTCGAGGCGGCTCTTGGAATCGGCGACGCGGGCGATGACGGTGCGTTCATGGGCCAGCAGGGACTTGGCATAGGTCCAGCCCTGGCCTTCCTCGCCGATGCGATTGGCCAGCGGTACCCGCACATTGTCGAAATGCACTTCGTTGAGTGAGTGCACCCCGTTGATGCTGCGGATGGGCGAAATGGTGATTCCGGGCGTTTTCATGTCGATCAGCAGGAAACTGATACCCTGCTGGGGCCTGCCGGAGTGGTCGGTACGCACCAGGCAGAAGATCCAGTCGGCGTACTGGGCATAGGTGGTCCAGATCTTGGATCCATTGACGATGTAATCGTCGCCGTCCCGGTCGGCGCGGGTTTTCAACGCCGCAAGGTCAGAGCCCGCGCCCGGCTCCGAGTACCCCTGGCACCACCAGTCATTGCCGTTGAGGATGCCCGGCAGGAAGCGCGCTTTCTGTTCGTCATTGCCATAGGTGTAAATAACGGGGCCGACCATCTTCAGGCCGAAAGGCACAACATCCGGTGCATTGGCTGTCACCCGCTCGCATTCATAGATATACGACTGGGTTACCGTCCAGCCGGCACCATCGTATTCGCGAGGCCAGAACGGCGCGACCCAGCCCTGCTCAAAGAGTTGCTTCTGCCACTGGATGACGCCCTGCTTGTAGGTGTCAGGGTTGTTGATCAGTTGTTGCGACTTCTCGGGCGCTGCCTTGGCAAAAAAAGCCCGAACGTCATCCCGGAATTCCAGATCGGTGGTCGAGAGCGTGGTATCCAAAACACAGTCTCCAAATAGCTTGCTTATTGTTTTTGCCAGAAATAGCCCGGCGGGGCCGGGCTATCAAGTGGCGGGCTATGCAGCAGGTGGTCAGCCCCGGAAAACGACCGAATTGGCCAGCGGCTCACGCACGGTCCGCGTCCGGTTGGCATCGACTTCGGGATCTTCATATCCAAAACTGATACCCAGCAGAATGCCGGTGCTATCGTCGAGCCCGAACGCTTCCCGTACCAGATCCGGATAGGCGCGCATGCTGCCCATGGCACAGGTGCTGATGCCGAAGGCATGCATGGTCAGCATGAGGGTCTGGGCATAGATCCCGACGTCCAGCGAAATGGTGGCACCGAAATTGCGTTCCATACCCAGGAAGACGATGTGCGGGGCGTCGAAAAGCTCGAAGTTGCGGCGGACCGCCCGGAGCCTGCCGGGTTTGTCATCCCGGGCAATCCCCATCTCGTTATAGAGCGCGACCGCGCAATCCACCTGGCGTTGGCGGTATTCCCCTTCCCAGGCAGAAACGTAGGGAAAATCCGGTTGGCCCGGTACGCCCTCGTCCAACCGTTCCACGAACTGATCCCGCAGCCGGTCTTTCACCTCGCCGGAGGCAACAAACACCTTCCACGGCTGGGTATTGCAGTTCGACGGCGCTTGCTGGGCGATCTCGAACACATGCTCCAGCACCTCGGGGGGAACCCGGTCGGGCAGGAAGCCCCGGATGGATCGCCGTGACGTGATCGCGTCGATCAAGGACATGGTGGGTTTGGATATGACCATAGCGTTCTCCGGGGTAATTCTTGAAGTTGTTATTGAGTACACGGTATCAAGTTAGTGTGCGGCTGGGAAAAGCATATTTTTTATCAGAGCTATGCTGGGTATGCATAGCTCTCGACATCCGATTTTTTACCGCTGACGTATCAGTTCCTCGTGAATCTGCGTGGCGGTTTCCCCAAGCTGCTCTCGCAAGTAGTCCAGCATTCCGGGTTCTGCCGCCTTGCTTGGGGGGAGGGTGATATTTATTGCTGCGATAGTTTTGCCGTGCCGGTTGCGGATCGGAACTGATATGCCACACATGCCCTCTTCGAGTTCACGATCGACCACCGACCAGCCTTTGGCGCCATCCTCCTGAATAATCCGGCGCAGCTCCTCTTTATCGGTGACGGTGAACCGGGTGTATTGCTCAATATTGGCGGTATCAAGAAAGTGGTCCAGCTCTTCGTCCGAAAGACCGGCAAGTTGTATGCGGCCGAGGGAAACCACATGAGCCGGAAGTGATGAGCCAATGTTCAGGGTGCTTTTGAGTAGTTTTCGGGTTGGAACACGCATGACGTAGTAAATGTCATAGCCGTCGAGCACTGCGATAGAACAGGATTCGTGGACACGCTGTACCAGTTCTTCCATGTGGGTTTGCGCGAATGACCAGATCTCCATGGATGACAGGTATGAGAATCCCAGTTCCAGAATGCGGGGCGTAAGCCAGAACTGTTTACCATCGGTACGTGCGTAACCCTGGTCACAGAGAGTATGCAGCAATCGTCGTGCACTGGCCCGGGAAATGGCGGCTCTGGAGGCAACTTCCGATAGTGAAAGTTTCGCAGAACCCTCCCCAAAGGTTTTAATGACTTCCAGTCCCCGGATAAACGAATGAACCATAAGGCTTTGTTCCTTTGCTTTATGGGTGCTCATCGCTTTTGTCTCCCAAATAAATTTTGACACTCGATGTTTTCTGAGCTTTTCTTTGTCGTGTTCTCAAAGAGAACATTGTGTGCGCACAGCGAACAAAAAACAAGTAATCGCTGCGTAACCCCAGAAATCGGAGATAACTACAATGCACAAAGAACGTCCTTCCCCCTTTATGTCGATGAGTGTTGGCTGCCTGTTGGTTGCCGGCTCCTTAGCTTCCGCCGGAGCCCTGGCGCGGGATCTCACATACGGTAGCTATTTGCCTCCCCAGCATCCCACAAGTACTGGAATAACTGCCTTTCTGGATGAGGTGGCGGAGCGAACTGAAGGCAGTCTTGAATTCAAATTCTTCCCTTCGGGAGCTGCCGCATCGGGTAAGGAAATGCTGTCGGCGGTCCGTGATGGAATGATCGATGGTGGATTTCTGGTGACGGTGTATTACCCGACCTCTATCCCGGCCAATACGACAATCAGCGACCTGTCGTTCTGGGATCAGAACTCTCTGGTCGCGACGGCCGCCAGTATTGATACGGTTCTTACGGGGTGCCCCCAGTGCCTTGAAGAGTTTGAAGAGCATGACGTTCGTTTTCTTGCGAGTTATGCCACGCCACCCTATCAGGCCATGTGTAAGAGCGACTTTGCATCCGGGTTTGAACCGGCAGGGATGAGGATGCGAGTGGCCGGCGAAGAAATTGGTCGGTGGGTAACCCAGATTGGCGGTATTCCGGTCAATATTCCCAATAGCGAGTCCTATGAGGCGATGGAGCGCAGTCAGCTTGATTGTGTTATTGGAGCTACCAGTTGGTTGAAGTCGCTGTCGTTGAATGAAGTTGCCAACAGCGTTGTTGAGTTGCCGATGGGAGCTTTCCTCGGTGGTTCACTGCTCAATATCCGTAATTCCGTATGGGAGGAGCTCACAGATTCAGAACGCAGGGCCATTGTGGAAGCGGCGCCTGTGGGTGTCGCCAAAACTATTTTCGAGTATCAGAAGGAAGAGGCGGAGGTCCGGAAGGCGGCCAGTGGCCAGGGCATTCGATTTGTAGCGGTGTCTGACGAAATGAAGCAGACACGCGGGGCTTTCATGCAGGCTCAGATCGAAAGGGCCGCTGCAACCGCGTCCGACCGGGGAGTTAAGGATGCCAGTCAGATTGTAGAGAGTTTCATTGCCAACCTTGAGAAATGGGAGAAGTTGCTGGCGGATCCGAACATCACGGAGCAGCAATACGCGGCATTGTTGAAAAGCGAGATATACGACAAGGCATTCTGAATCCCAGTCAATTCGGGCACGGGCTTCAGCTAGCTGTTGCTCGTCGCCCGTTGTCCAAGGTGAGCTAATCAATGAATCAAGAAAAGCCTGAATTGTTGCCCTTCCGTGGTATCCGGGTACTGGATGTGAGCCAGGGACTTGCGGGGCCATACGCGACCCAGATGCTGGCTATGATGGGCGCCACAGTACTGAAAGTGGAACCCCCGCAAGGAGATTGGGGGCGACTGATGGGGCTCCGTCGGGAGGGGCATAGCACCCTGAGTGTTTCGGCAAACTGGAACAAGCGGGCCATCTGTGTTGATGCCAGAACGGATGAAGGTGCCGAGGTGCTGAAGCGCCTGGCAGGTCAGTCCGACCTGGTCATGGAAAGTTTTCGACCAGGGGTTATTGACAAGATGGGACTCGGATACGAAGCGCTGTGTGAGCTGCGTCCGGGAATCATCCTGGGGTCAATCAGCGGTTTCGGCCGGTCAGGCCCCTACGCGGAAAGACCGGGCTCTGACAGCATTTTGCAGGCGATAACGGGTATGTCTGTGATGAACGCCGATGCGGAAGGTCATCCTCAACGTGTTGGCATGCTGGCAGTGGACATGATCACAGGCCTGTATGCGGGGTTTGCACTGGCCGCGGCCTTATACCAGCAAAAAACTACCGGAAAGGGGTGTCATCTGGACTTGTCTCTGTTGGCTGGCGCATCCGCCTTCCAGGCAATGCCAATGATGGAATCCTTTTTGCAAAATGGCCAGCGCAGTGCCCATGTCACCGTGCCTTCTGGCACATTCGAGGCCAGCGATGGCGCTATGTCGGTGGTTTGTCTCCGGAATGAAATGTTCTATGCCCTCGCGCGGGTACTGGGGCATCCGGAATGGCAGCAGGATCTGCGTTTTTCAGAGAACGAATCCCGTCAACGCAATGCGACAGAGCTTCATCAACTGATAGCCGAAGTGTTGGTGTCTCGCCCCAGAGCCCACTGGATTGATCGCTTGAACGAGGCTGGTGTGCTCTGCGGTCCGCTAAATAATTACGTCGATCTGCTCAGCGACCCCCAGGTTCGGTTCCTCGATCTGATGCCAGAAGTGAGCCACAAAGCCTTTGGAAAGATTCCCTTTCCAAGATTCCCGGGAGCCGAGCCCCTTGTCGAAAACCTCAGGCCGGCACCCGATCTGGGAGAGCACACGTGTGAGGTGCTGCGGGAAGCGGGTTATGACGAAGAAGGAATTGCTTCGCTCGTTCACGCCAAGGCCTGTTTTCAGGGCATGACTTCAAATAACGGCTGAATTCGGGGGGTTCATGAAAGCGATCCTGTGTGAAGAGTTTACGGGCTATGAAGACTTGAAAGTGGTTGATATGGAGCGTCCTGACCTCGCGCCTGGTTGTGTTCGCATCCGGACTCATTATGCCAGTGTCAGCTATGCAATATCCTTGATGGTCAGCGGGCGTTATCAGCGCAAGATGGAGCTGCCGTTCATTCCCGGTACTGAGGTGTCGGGGGAAATACTGGAATGTGCTCCGGATGTGGAATTCTTCAGGCCGGGAGATCGGGTGGCCGCAATTGTGGACGCCGGTGGTTTTGCTGAGGAGCTTGTCACCAATGTAGCAACGGTCTATCCGGTTCCCGATAACGTCTCGCTGGCGCGAGCAGTCGGGATTCCCTTGTCGTTTGGTACCGCCGCAACAGCATTGGAGCGGGGGAGGGTAAAGAATGGCCAGCGAGTGCTGGTTTGCGGGGCGGGTGGAGCGCTTGGTCTTGCGGCTGTGGAAGTCGCAAAGCTAAAAGGAGCGGTGGTTATTGCGGCGGCCAGCTCCGAGCCCAAGCTGGAAGCCGCCCGGCAAGTCGGGGCCGACATACTGATTAATTACCAGGCTCGGGACCTGTTGGATTCTGTTCGCGCTGAGACTGAGGGGCGAGGCGTGGATGTGGTGTTCGACCCGGTGGGTGGCGCAGCCTTTGAAAGCCTCATTCGATGCACGGCAAACGGAGGCAACATGCTCTCTTTGGGTTTTGCCAGTGGTGAGATTCCCAAGGCACCGGTAAATCTGCTCCTTGTAAAAAATATCAGCCTGCATGGGGTGAACTTCTCCGAGTATATCGGCTGGGGTAAGACCGATCGTCGTCACGAATTTGCCCCGCAAATCCGTAGTTTGATGGATTGGCTGTTTTCAGCTGCTTCGGCAGGCCGCCTCAACCTCAGGGAGCCTCAGTTGTTTGATCTCGCAGAAGTAACGAAGGCAATCGACTGCGTCGTTGGTCGGCGTTCGGTAGGCAAGGTAGTCCTCAGGATCTCTTAATGGAGGCGTTTATGGGTGCTTGGCTGAAAAAAATCAGTAATGGGGCGGCGGTAGCAGTTGGCGCAGTAACGGTGCTGATGATGCTGCACGTGACGGCTGAGGTGCTGCTCCGGGTTCTTTTCGGAATGCATATTCCGGGGACTATGGAGGTGGTTACCTACTACTACATGGTGGCCGCTGTGTTTGTCGGTATTTTTTCCTGTACCACTGACGATGTTCATGTTCGTGTTGATGTGGTTGCCCAGTTCCTTCGGGGGAGTGTGCGGCGCGCAGTGGATGGTATTGGCGTCGTTGCAATGACCGTGTATTTCGCCATTTTTTCTTACGGTCTTTATTTGCAGGCAGTTCGGAGTTGGAAGCGTCAGGAGACGGTGGATGCGATCGTAGCAGAGCTGTCAATCTGGCCATCACGCTGGCTGGCGGTGATTGGTGTCTTCCTCGCCTTGCTGGCTTCTCTGCACTGGCTATACCGGTTTGCTACTTCGTCGACTGATCAGCGGGAGGGGGAGTCGTGAGTCCTGTAGACATTGGTCTTTCCTGTATCGGTTTACTGCTCGTCCTGCTCGCACTGCGCTTACCCATTGGAGTCGCCTTAGGTTTGACTGCCTTTACCGGCATTTGGTGGCTCCGGGGCTCCGGTGCTGCATTTTCGCTGATGGGGTCAACCACCTTCCAGTTCATTGCCCACTGGTCACTAACGGCAATCCCGATGTTCATTCTGATGGGGGCGATTGCTTTCCATACGGGTTTAACACGTACTCTTTTCGACGCGGGGAGGGCCTGGCTGAGTTTTTTGCCCGGTGGTCTGGCCATCGCCACCAATGTCTCTAGCGCCGGCTTCGCCGCAGCGAGTGGCTCGAGTGTGGCAATGGCAGGTGCCATGTCTCGACTGGCTGTGCCTGAAATGTTGCGCGCCAAATACGATCCGGGTCTCGCGACGGGAGTGGTTGCCGCATCAGGTACTCTGGGAGCGTTCATACCGCCGAGCATACCGTTCGTATTATATGCCGTGTTTATGGAGGCATCCGTCGGTCAGTTGCTGATGGCAGGGATAATCCCTGGTTTGCTGACCATGTTGGCGTATGCAGCTTTGATCGTAATCAGAGTGAAGTTGAATCCGGATCTGGCACCAAGGACTACAGACCAATACGCGATGCCAGAGAAACTTCGCTTATTGGCCCGGTCCTGGCCCTTGCCAGTGATTGTTGCGGGGGTAGTTGGTGGTTTGTACACCGGCACAGTTACCGCCACTGAGGCCGGCGCTTTCGGTGCGTTTATCGCGGTGATTGCAGCGGTTGTCCAGGGTTCATTCAGTTGGTCTGCCATGAGGGAGGCTGTTGCGGAAACTGTCCAGAGCACGGCGTCCATCTTTCTGATTGCCATTGGTGCAGTGTTATTCAGCCGGATGCTGACGTTGAGTCAGATACCCATGAGCATTGGGGAGTGGGTTGGAGACTATGCTGTCGCGCTATGGATATTTCTCATCATAGTGACCATCTTCTATATCATTCTCGGTATGTTTCTGGACCCTATCGGATTGATGCTGGTAACCCTCCCGGTTCTGGCTCCTTTTGTCATTGCTTTTGACATCAACGTTATCTGGTTCGGTGTACTGGTGGTCAAGTTTATTGAAATCGGCCTGCTTACTCCTCCGATCGGGCTTAACCTGTTTGTGGTAAGTGCCGGAGTTGGAGAGTCTGTTCCGTTTGGAACCATTGTTCGGGGAACCCTGTGGTTTCTTGCAGCAGAAGCTGTAGTACTGGCTCTTCTTATGTTTTTTCCGGAAATCTCTCTGTTTCTCCCTTCGTTGATGTACTGACCTCTGCAGTCGGCCGCATTGCCATGACGGACAACGGAATGTCTGTTTTGGTAATAAGCCCCGGGGAACTTCAAAGGGGAGTCTATGGGCCCTGGTTGGGTGTGCCGGTGGGTGGGTTCTGATTTATCTGCTGAGGCGGTGTCTGGAGCGAGGTATAACATCGTGGTATACCAACGATAGAATAATGGTTTGCTGAAGAATGGAAGAATCGTTGACCATTTCCCGGTGAGGGTTTAGCTTGATGCGAACTGCATATATGTTCTATGACAGTACGCCTGTTGATACTTTTCGGTGTTTGCGGGCCGGCGTTGAGACAACAACAATACTGGGAGATTTATATGACCGTTCGTTCCGTTAAATTCCTGCGGCCACTGACCGCCACCGTCTGTTCCGCAGCCCTGGTGCTCGGCGCCAGCACTGCCGTCCAGGCAGCGGACACCAAACTGCCGGATACCATGACCTGGTCCTCCTACGATGTAGGCTCTGCCGGTTACGCAGAAGCCTCCGCTATCGCGGATGCCTTCGGTAAGAAATACGGCACCCGGATTCGTATCCAGCCGTCTGGTTCTGCCATTGGCCGCCTGCAGCCGCTGCTAAGTGGTCGGGCGGATGTCGGCTTCCTGGCCACCGAAACCTTCTTTGCTGCGGAGGGTGTGTATGATTTCTCCACTCGTCAGTGGGGACCGCAGGACCTGCGTGCGATCGCCGGTCGCCCGTCTTCGATTGGTATCTTCACCGCGAAGGACGCCGGTATTGAGACCATGGCCGACCTCAAGGGCAAGCGCTTTGCCTACGTGGCGGGCAATCCCTCCATCAACGTGAAGTGCAATGCTTTCCTGGCCTTCGCAGGACTGAGCGAAGACGACCTCGAAGCAATCATGTTTCCGACCTATGCCAGCGCGATGAGTTCACTGGCCCGTGGTGAGGCAGATGCGTCCTGTACCACCACCACGCCGAGTCACGTCTATGAGCTGGCCGAATCGCCCCGCGGCATTCGCTGGCTGAATATGGATCCGAACGACAAAGAGGGTTGGGCCAAGGTGAACGAGCTGGCGCCCTTCTTCGCCCCCTACAAGGAAACCATCGGCGCCGGTATCAGTGAAGAGAACCCGGTCAATATCATGGCCTATCGCTACCCGGTTCTGGCGGTTCGGTCTGATATGGATGCCGAGACCGTCTACAACATGCTGAAGGCCGTGGACGAAACCTATCCGATGTACAAGGATGCGACCGCCGCCATGCCGCGCTGGGATATCAATCTCTCCGGGGTGCCTGCCATTGACGTGCCGTTCCACGATGGCGCGATCCGTTACCTGAAAGAAAAAGGTATCTGGACTGACGAGTACCAGGCCTGGAACGACGCCCGTACCGCGCGCTTGAATGCGTTGCTGGAAGCCTGGCCGAAGGCGGTTGCCGAAGGCGAGGGTAAGAGCGACGAAGAATTTGCCCAGATCTGGGAAAAGCATCGTCAGCAGGCGCTTGGCGCGCTCTGATTTTTACTCTGAACGACAAGCTGTGTTGATTCCGGGGGCGGCATCTTAGCGATGCCGTCTCCGGGGTTCCAACCCCGGAGCATTTTGCAACATGACCTCTCCCCAGGGCGCCGATGCCCAAACCAATACTCCTGAACCCCAAAGCTCCGACAAAGGACGTCTGCGTGGAATCGGCTACTGGATAGCCCTGGGCCTGGGTACTCTGGGATTGCTGATGGCAATCAACCAGACCTTCAACCTAAAGTTTCTGGGTTTCCAGCCACTGGGCAACTCCTACCTGTATTACCTGATTGGTATCTTCCTGGCAGCGGCGTTTCTCTGTTTTCCGGCCTGGTCCGGCGCCCGTAACCGGATTTCCTGGTATGACTGGGTGCTGGCGGTGTTGGCGCTGGTGTCCTGTGGCTACCTGGGTTACCACGGCCTGACCATGATCAACATGGGCTGGGAGTACATGGCGCCGACCGAAGCCACGGTGTTTTCCGGCATCCTGCTGGTCCTGGTACTTGAAGGGGTGCGCCGCTGTGGTGGCTGGCCGCTGTTGTTTGTGTCGCTGTTCTTTGGCAGCTACCCGCTTTACGCGGACAGCATGCCCGGCTTTCTCTGGGGCAATCAGTACGAGCTGCCGGAGCTGCTTCGCGCCCACGTTATCGGTGTGGAAAGTATTATCGGAATTCCCATGCAGGTGGTGGCGCAACTGGTCATCGGCTTCGTGGTGTTTGGCGCCGCGCTCACCATCACCGGTGGCGGTGATTTCTTCATGAAATTTGCCACGGCATTGATGGGGCGTAGTCGCGGTGGTCCGGCCAAGGTGTCGGTGCTGTCCAGCGGCATTCTGGGTAGTCTGTCCGGCAGTGTTATTTCCAACATTCTCACCACCGGTCCGATCACCATTCCGACCATGAAGAAAACCGGCTATCCGGCGCATTACGCCGGAGCGGTAGAGGCCTGCGCCTCCACCGGCGGTACCCTGATGCCACCGGTGATGGGCGCGGTTGCCTTTATCATGGCGTCGTTCCTCGGTGTGGCCTACGCCGAAATCATGATTGCTGCCTTCCTGCCGGCGCTGCTGTTTTACCTGGCGCTGCTGTTCCAAGTGGACAACTATGCCGCCCGCCGTGGCCTCAAGGGCCTGCCGGAGTCGGAGATTCCCTCCCTCAAGGAAACCCTGAAGGATGGCTGGCCCTACCTGCTGTCCCTGGTGATGCTGGTTTACATGCTGCTGGTAATGCGGATCGAGGCTTACGCGCCGTATTACGCCTCGCTGGTGCTGCTGGGGGTGGCGCTGTTCAAGCGTGACTACCGGCTGAACTGGACCCGTGCCAAGGCCTTTATTGCCGATCTGACCACCAACGTCTCCAACCTGGTGGCGATTCTCGCGGGTATCGGTCTGGTGGTTGGCGGCCTGTCGTACACCGGCGTGGCGGGGGCGTTCTCGCGAGAGCTGTTGTTGTACGCCGACGGCAGCATACCGCTGATGTTGATTGCCGGCGCCATCACCAGTTTTGTACTGGGCATGGGGATGACGGTGAGTGCCTGCTACATCTTCCTGTCGATCCTGCTGGCGCCAGCACTGGTCAATGCCGGGCTTAACCCGCTGGCCAGCCACCTGTTCATTCTGTACTGGGGCATGCTGTCGTACATCACGCCGCCGGTGTCCCTGGCTGCCATCACCGCAGCGGGTGTGGCGGGCTCCAATGCGACCAAGACCGGCATCTACGCCATGCGCCTTGGCGGCATTCTGTTTATCCTGCCGTTCCTGTTTGTGTTGAATCCCTCGCTGATCCTGCAGGGTGACATCACCCGGATCCTGATGTCGGTGGTGACGGCCATTACCGCCATCTGGCTGATTGCGTCTGCCATGGAAGGCTACCTCTACCGCATCGGCATTATCGGCTGGCCGTTACGGATAATGGCGCTGGCCGCCGGTGGCTGCCTGATCTATCCGAACCTGGTATCGGAGGCGGTCGGCCTGGGCCTGATCATCCTGATGTATGCCGGCAAAGGTTTGTTGAACCCGCAGCGTCTAGTGGTGCCTCGCAGCTAGGTTGCGACAGCAAAACTTGCGACAAACGTAGTAAGCTATCTTACGGCCGGTAATCATCTCCGTTATGATTGCCGGCCGCTGTTCATTCTGGACGGCAATATTCCATGTGACTGACGGGGAGCGTTTCGGAGATGGGGATCGAATGAAGGCTTTGCTACAACCGGACAGTTTCTCCCGTCCCCGTTCTCTGCTTGCCTATCTGGCCCTTTTGGCCGGTATTGCGACCTTTCTACCCGGCCACATCTATCTTTCAACCCTGCTGGCTTGCCTGGCTATTGTGCTGGGGTGGGGTAACCTGCGCACGGTCGGTCGCGCCATTTTTGTGCTGATTCTCCTGCTGACCGTGGTTGCGCTGGTTACCGAGCCATCGGCGGTGCCAAGGGCTGCGGGCAACATGGCGCGTATCGGTTCGCTGATCATCACGGTGATGCTGCTATCGGCTGTGCTGGGCCAATCGAACGATCTGAAGGTTATCTCCCGCAGTCTGTTTGGCGGTAAATCCCTGTTCCGCTATGTGGGTATGACGTCGGGCACTGCGATGCTCTCCATCCCCCTCAACTTCGGTGCGGTCGGTGTTATTGCAACCATGATCGGACTCCAGGTGAAGGATCAGGGCGATAGCCCGATGGCGCGCAATGCCGCGCGGGCGGTGATCCGGGGCTTCGGGGCGTCACCCATGGCCTCGCCGCTGTCCATTGCCATCGTTATGACCGTGACGTTTCTGCCTGGTTTGTCGAGCTGGAAGCTGATTGCCCTCGGGCTGCCGTTTGCTTTGCTTTACCTGTTTGCCGGCACCTTTGCACGAGAAGAGGAGCCACCCCGGGAGGCACTCCGGGTGGATGGCGCTGAACCGGAGTCGGCTTTGCTGCCGTGGCTGCGTTTTATCAGCATCATTGCGCTGATCTGTGTGGGCGCCTTTACCCTGAGCGCCTGGGGTGGGCTGCTCTATTCCCAGGCGGTGACCCTGAGCTGCCTGACGGCAGTGGCGATCGGACTGATATACCGCCGGTTACATGATGGGGTGCTGACGATGCCCTCACTGGCCCTGATCAATAACGAGCTGGCCATCATGGGCGGCTCCTCATTTCTCGGGGGGATTGTCAGTACCTTCGCGCTTGGCTGGCTGGGCATGGAGTTCAGCCTGCCCGTCTGGGCCTATCCGCTGGTGGCGATGGCGGTGCCCTGGCTGTTCTTCGCCGGGGGGGCGATCGGGGTGAATCCGATCATCTCCGGCACCTTGTCCGGCAGTATTCTGGGGCCGATTTGGCCGGAGTATGGCCTGCTCGGCCTCGGGCTGGGTATTGTGGCGGGGTGGGGGATTACCATCGCCGGCACGCCGTATTCGGCCAATTCACTGTTGCTGGAACGTTGCACCGGATACAACGCCCATACCGCATCTTATGGCTGGAGCCTGCATTATTCCCTGGCAGCGCTGGTTGTCTGCAGCCTGGTCTGCGCGGTGTTTACCCTGCCATTCTGATAACTGCCGGACGGGAAGCAGAGTTTCCCGTCCGGCACCTTCTGTCTCAGGCGTGCCCGGCCACCTGGTGGGGCACATAGTGGGCCTCGAGGGCGGCTTTCTCGTCTTCGCTCAGTTCCAGCTCCAGTGCCGCGAGGGCTTCTTCGATATGGCCCGGCTTGCTGGCACCGATGATGGGGGCGGTCACTGCGGGGTTGGACAGCACCCACGCCAGGGCAACCCTCGCCATAGAAGTGCCGCGGTTGTCCGCGACTTCCTGCAGGGCGGCGATAACAGGTTGATCGATGTCGCTGCCGAGGTGCCATTTGCGGGTGTTCTCGTCGGTGCGTGCCCGGGCCGTCTCACCGCCCTCACCCTGTACAGTCTTCCCGGCCAGGATGCCGCGGGCCAGAGGACTCCAGGGGATCACGCCGACGCCCTGGTCGGCACATTGCGGCAACATCTCCCGCTCTTCTTCCCGGTAGATCAGGTTGTACATGGGCTGCATGGTGACAAAACGGGTCCAGCCGTGTTTTTCCGCGGTGAACTGGGCCTTGGCAAATTGCCAGGCAAACATGGACGAGGCACCGATGTAACGGGCCTTGCCCGCCTTCACCACATCGTGCAGCGCCTCCATGGTTTCCTCGATGGGAGTGTGATAATCCCAGCGGTGGATCTGGTACAGGTCAACATGGTCAGTGCCCAGCCGCTGCAATGACGCGTCGATGGCTGCCATTATGTGCTTGCGGGACAGCCCGCGGTTGTTGGGGCCATCCCCCATGGCATTGAAGACTTTGGTGGCGATAACCACGTCCTCGCGGGGCGCATAATCCAGCAATGCCTTGCCCACCACCCGCTCGGACTCACCAATGGAATACATGTCCGCGGTATCAAAGAAGTTGATGCCGGCGTCCAGCGCCTGTTTGATAAAGGGTCGACTGGCCTGCTCGTCCAGAACCCACTCCCGCCATCTGGGTGAGCCATAGGTCATGGTACCCAGGCACAGGCGGGAGACTTTCATGCCGGTTGTTCCGAGGCGGCGGTATTGCATTTCCATTTCTCCTGTATCTCTGGTCCGGAGTTGGCTTTTCCGGGTGAGTTGAACGGCCGCAGACTTGGTGAGCGACTATCCGTATCGTTGCAACAGACTCTCGCAAAACTCTTGCGCAAACGTCGGCAGGCTCTCGAAGTCGACTGAGCAGAGCTGAAAATTTCGCTCCGCCCAGGCATCCACAAGTTCGATCTGTTTGATATCCCGGGTACCCTTATGGCGGGCGAAGCCCAGTTGCGGAATGATTGCAATACCCACTTTAGCGGCAACCATCCGGTATATCGCATCATAACTGGCGACTTGCACCCTGATGTTCAGGTCGACGTGCAGCTTTTCAGCTTCACGGACCAGAAACTGGTGTATGGCAGAAGCTTCCAGCAGGGATATCAGTGGGTATGACAGACAGTCTTCGAAACTGATTTTGTTGTGCTCAGCAAGGGGATGATCTATCGGACAGATAACGATCAGTCGGCTGCGGGCGAAGGGGCGGGTCTGGAGATCGGCGGTGGGAATATTGCCCGAAACAATTCCCAGATCTGCTCCGCCTTCCTTGACCGCGCGAATAACCTCCTCGCTGACTTTTTCCTTCATTTCCACGTGTACATTGGGATGGGATTGCAGATAGTCCCCTAACACGCCCGGCAGCAGTTCGGTAATTGCCGTTGTGTTAGCAAACAAACGCAGTTGTCCGGTCACGCCTTTGGCGAATTCCTGCAAATCACCGCTGAGGACCTCCAGCTGGGTAACAATCTTACGGGCATGGCGAAGATACACCCGGCCTTCGTTGGTAAGCTTGACGCCTTGTGAGGTTCGCTGCAGCAGCTTTACGCCGAGGTTATCTTCCAGATTCCGGATTCGATTGCTGGCCGCCGGCACCGACATGTGGCACTGCTCGGCGCCTCTCGAAAGGCTCTCCGTCTCCGCAATTTTGATAAACAGCCGAAAATCTGTCAGGTCGTACTTTATTGCCATTGGTTACCCCGGTGGCTCGAGTGTTCGAGCTGAAAACATACGGCATCTCACCCTCAGGAGCCATAGAACTTTCTGGCCGGACACAATAAACCCCGCTGCAGCGGGGTTTATCGGGAAATGCCAGTGAACGCTCAGAGCATTTGCTTTACAACTTCGTCGGCGGGTAATCCGCGCTTGTTGAGTGGCTCTGCCCATTTTTTGTGAACTTCGGTCAGCTCGCCCTGAACTTGCTTGAGCTCGTTTTCTGGCAGGTTGATTGGCTGGATGCCATGTTTTTCTTCCAGGTCGGTAATGGCTTGTGTTTCCGCACGATTTACGTAGTCACAATGGTTCTGGTTGGCGTACTGCCCGGCTTTGACCAGTATCTCCTGAAGTTCCGGAGACAGTTTGTTCCAGGTCCGGTCACTGATTGAGTAAGTGACATTAAAGCTTCCGACGCTGAGGTTAGGGATCATTTGGTCCAGTGCAGTTTCCAGGCTCCAATCCTCAATGCTGATGAGTCCCCAGAATACGCCGTCCAGGGTTCCGCGGGACAACGACGCTAACACGTCCGATCCTTGCATCCTGATGGGGTTTGCACCCAGGTGATCCGCGGTCATTGCCATGGCACCACCCGCAGTGCGAAGTTTTAGCCCTGAAAAATCAACGGGCGAAGAGAGCTTCTGTTTATTGGTTAGAACCCGGTATGGCCCCAGGTTGGCGGTAAACAGCGGGCGTACCTTGTTCTTTTTATACTCTGCTTCATACAGTACGGAACCGGGCTGGGCCAGGTCATAAAACTTGTTGGCGGCCGTACAGGAGTCTGTCACGGCCCCCGGGAGTTCCACCACTCCGGACAGGGGAAGATGTTCTGACACGTAGGCGGGAGCTACGTTCGCAATATCGGCAACGCCGCTCTGCAGCAGTGTCAGAGATTCGGACCCTTTGCCAAGCTGCTCGGCCGGGAAATACTGGAATTTGATCCGGCCATCGGAAAGTTCGGTTGCTTTCTCCATGAACGCTTTCGCGCCGTAGGTCGTCGTGAAGGCCGACTCTGGCATCCAGTCGGAAAATCGCAGGGTTATGGACTGGGTTGCGTGAGCCGCGCCTGATGCTGCAAGTGCAGCGATGCAGGCTGACATCAGAAGTTGTTTTTTGAACATTTGGTATTCCTTGTTTTTTATTTTCCGGATTATGGATTTTCAACCTATCAAATATCCGCAATATTGGTGTTTTTAAATAATTCAGCGCCTCTTAATCATCGCTTAATAGTAAAGGGAACTTCATGTTATGGCGGTTAACGACCGGTTAAGGGTGTGTTCCATAATTCTGCATTGACTCTTCTGTTTGCGCTGAATGATATTGAAAAGCGAAATAACGGATGGCATCAAATTCATAATCCAAAGCCACCGAATCAATTATAAAAAGGTCTCTGCCATGATTCAGACTCGGCGTATCGGTGACGCTACTGTCACGCGCATCCTGGAATATTCTGGTCCTACCCATGATCCTGCTTTCCTGTTTCCCGAGGCCGGGCGAGACGATATTGATCGGCTTGAGAGCATCATGGCGCCCCATCATTGGGTGCCTCATATGGGTAAGTTGATCGTCACAATTCAATTCTGGATCGTCCAGACCGGCTCCAGCATCATTGTGATCGATACCGGAGTGGGCAATTACAAGCCCAGGCAAGACATTCCCCGCATGCACATGCTGAATACCCTGGTGCGAGAATGGCTCGTAGCTGCGGGGGCGGCACCGGAGGATGTCACGCATGTGGTGATGACTCATCTGCATGCCGATCATGTCGGCTGGAATACCACCTGGCAGGATGGTCGCTGGGTTCCCACGTTCCCCAACGCAACCTATTACTTCCCGGAAGATGACTTCACTTTCTGTCAGGACGGAAAGAACAAAGCGCCTGGTGTAATCGACGTTTTTGGTGATTCATTCTTTGACAGTGTTATGCCGATCATGAATGAAGGTCTCGCCCGTCTTATGCGACCTGGTGATGAAATTGCCGACTGCCTGACCGTGCATTCGGCTGCCGGCCACAGCCCCGGGCAGGTATCGTTCCGGCTCGAATCGAAGGGCGAAGTGGGCATCTTCAGTGGTGACATTTTCCATAGCCCTCTGCAAATCATGCGGCCCGAATTCAATTCCGGCTACTGTATCTGGCCAGACCGTGCGCGCGAGGTAAGGATGCAAATGCTCAACCAGCTGGCCGATGAAGAGGCTCTGCTTCTGCCGGTTCATTTTGGTGACCCCTATTGTGGCTATGTGCGGCGCCAGAACGGCGGCTTTGTGTTTGAGCCGGCGACCTGGTGATCAGTGTGATCGGGCACCTCAGAGTATCAGTTTAAGAAGGGGATGACGTTGACTACTTTAGCTGTTCCCGGCCCTTTAGCCTGGCTTGACTGCACAGTCCGTTACGTCGAAAACCTGTTGGTGGGCGTTGCTGCGCTTATGATCGTGATTGCGATGGTCGTTACCTGTGTCGATGTATTCCTGCGCTACGTCTTGTCCAGCCCGTTAAGCTGGTCGTTTGACTTCATCGTGCTGTATTTGCTTCCCGGCTCTTATTTCCTTGCCTTTTCATATGCGCTGCGAATAGGTACCCATCTCAAGGTCGACTATTTCGGTGAAAGAATGAACGACCGGGTGCAGGGCGTGGTGCTTTTCATCGTCGGGCTCGCTTCTGTTGTGTTGTTTGCCTACATCGCATGGTTCTACCTCCAGGAGGGGTGGCACGCGTGGCTCGACGGTGATGTGATGGGTGGTGTCATTCCCTGGCCAATGTGGCCGGCAGACCTTCTGGTGTTCCTCAGTTGTGCGGCTTTTGCCCTGCGCCTCCTGACGACCAGTTTTCACCAGTTGCTGGCGCTGGGAGGAGGTCGGACATGACAATTTACCTGCCATTTTTTGTGCTTTTTGCGCTATTGGCTGTTGGCGTGCCGGTTGCGATCAGTCTGGCGCTCTCTGGTGCACTTGGAATTTTTCTGGCGACCAACGCGGGTGTGCTGGTCGGGATACTGACCGCGTCACCGGGCTCCGCCTTGAGTACCTATGAATTGTTGACCATTCCCATGTTTATTCTGATGGCCGAGTTCATGGGAGTAAGCGGTATTACGTCGTCTTTGTTCGATGCAATCGCCAAATGGACGGGCAGGGTCAAAGGCGGTGTCGGCATTGCTACTGTCATCACCGGGGCGGCCTTTGGTGCCATCTCTGGTTCCAGTACCGCAGCCGCCGCTACATTAGCCAAAACCAGTGTGCCTGCCATGTTGAATGAAGGCTACAGTGAGCGGGTCGCCGGTAGTATAGCTGCCATATCCGGCACCATTGCCATGTTGATCCCGCCCAGTGTCGCGTTAATTTTCTATGGCCTGCTGAGTGGTGTGAGTATTGCCGATCTGCTCATCGCGGGTATCGTACCAGGACTTCTGGTGACGCTGACAATCGCCCTCACTATCAAGATCCTGTTGTTCAGGCACCCGCTTCCGGGCACAAGTAACGCCTGTTCTTTCAGAGAGAAAATGCAGTCACTCAAAGTCGCCGGGCCCTTTATTCTGTTATTTCTCGTGGTAACTGGGTTGATTTATACCGGTATTGCCACCCCCGTGGAGTCTTCAGCGCTTGGTGCATTTGGAGCGTTGTTGATTGCGCTGAAGTCCGGAAACCTTAATGCCACCAGGTTTCGGACCGCACTGGTCAACACCTGTGCGATTTCTGCAATGATCGGGTTAATTATTATCTGTGCCCATATTTTTGGTTATTTCATAACTTTCACCGGGTTTACCAGGGATATGGTGGCATGGGTTGGTGGCCTGGATGTTTCGCCCTACCTGATCCTCGCCTTTGTCGTTTTACTCTACCTTGTGCTTGGCCTGTTTCTTGACCTGATTTCTATTCTGATCCTCACTGTGCCAGTGGTATTGCCTTTGGTGGTCAGCCTGGGATTCGATCCTCTTTGGTTCGGAGTAATTGTTATTCTGCTCTCCGAAATAGGGATTGTGACACCGCCTGTTGGAATAAATGTCTTCGTAGTGGCCAAGTCCGCAAACATTCCGGTGGAATCGATATTTTCTGGTGTTCTTGCGTATGTTGTCGCTTTGTTGGCACTCGTTTTTATTCTTATTGTTTTTCCTGATCTGGTTCTTTGGTTGCCATCTACGGCAGGGTGAGATTCATAAAGGCTTGATTGAAAATAAACTAATATTTTTGTGAATCTTTGTCGCTAATTATTTGTCTGTATTTCGCACAATAAAAGGGAAAATGATGATTGATAAACAATCGAATGATCTTGCGGAGGTTATCTCTAAGATCAAAGAGGGCGACACCGTTGCTATCGGAGGGTTCGGCGGAGCGGGTTCTCCAAATATGCTTATTGATGCATTGATAAAGAATGAGGCCGCAAAGAATCTTATTATTGTTACGAATAATGCGGGGCAAAAAGAAGAAGGCATCGCTGCGTTGCTGAAGGCCGGGAAAGTCAAAAAGATTGTCTGTTCCTACCCGCGTATGAAGGATTCCTGGGTGTTTGAGGGGTTGTACCGGAAAGGCGACATTGAGCTGGAACTGGTACCGCAGGGAAATATGGCTGAACGGTTGAGGGCCAGTGGAGCGGGCATCGGTGCTTTCTTTACGCCAACCGGTTTCGGAACAGCTCTTGCCGAGGGTAAGGAAACGCGCGAGATCGACGGCGTTAATTACGTACTGGAGTACCCCATTCGTGTTGATGTGGCGCTGATCAAAGCAGCTGCAGCCGATCGTTACGGTAATCTTATCTACAGAAAGACAGCAAGAAATTTTGGTCCGGTCATGGCAATGGCGGCAGAGACGACCATTGCCGAAGTCAGTGAGGTAGTTGAGGCCGGCAAACTGGATCCGGAATGCGTGGTGACGCCGGGCATCTATGTCAATTTTTTCATAAAAGTCTGAGCCACCCTTTTTATTAACGGTTAAAGGTTTGCATCATGAATACTGAAGAAAGATCTCTGCTTGCGGCGAGGATCGCCGCCGATATTCCTGAAGGCGCGTACGTGAACCTTGGTATTGGTATGCCTACCCTGGTAGCCAACCATCTGGCGGATGGAGACAAGGAAGTAATTCTTCATACCGAAAACGGTGTGCTCGGACGCTGGATAGATGCTCCGGAAGGTGAGCAGGACCCGGACCTCGTCAATGCGGGGAAGGTGCCCATCAAGCTGCTGCCCGGTGCAGCAATTTTCCATCATGCCGATTCGTTCGCCATGATGCGGGGAGGCCACCTGGACATCTGTGTGCTGGGTGCGTTTCAAGTTGCGGGCAACGGCGATCTCGCCAATTGGCACACCGGCGATCCGGATGCGATCCCTGCGGTCGGCGGCGCCATGGACCTGGCGATTGGTGCGAAACAGACGTTTGTCATGATGGATCATGTGGATAAGGACGGTCACCCCAAGATAGTGGCAAATCTGACCTATCCGCCCACGGGACTCGGATGCGTTACCCGCGTGTACACGAACTATGGGACTTTCGAAACCTGCAGTGATGGGACCAAGGTTCGTGCACTGTTTGTGAATCCGGCCCTCACGCGGGAAGAAATCGTGCGAAGTACCGGTGTAGAAGTGGATTTTTCAGGCTTACATCCCGCTGATTGAGAGGTCATCGATGATTCGAATAGTGTATTTGCTGGTGCGTCCGGAGAGTATGTCCCCGGAGAAGTTTGCAGAGGAGTGCAGGGTTCATTACGACATGTCCCATGATGTCCCTGCCTTGTACAAATACGAGGTGCGGTTAGTCGCCCGGGAGCCCGAGGACACGCATGTCCCCTATCTCAATGTGGGGCCTTTTGATGCGGTAGCCGAGTGTTGGTTTGAGAGTGAAGAAAAGTATCAGGAATATCTGGCTTCGAGTATTCGTAAACAATGGTTTGAGCATGGCAAGAGTTTTATTGGCAAACTCAAGCCCATTATTACCCGGGATATTCATTAAAGACTCAGTTTTCTATTTGGATGAATGACTTTTAAGGAGTGTTGACGATGTTGTTCATGGTTCAGATGACGGTAAATCCGCCTATACACCTGACAAAGGAAGAGTTTGAGAGTATCAAAGTAGCAGAGAAGAATCGCGCACTTGATATTCAGCGCCAGGGGAAATGGCCTCACTTGTGGCGGGTAACAGGAAAGTACTCTAACGTCAGTATCTTTGACGTGGACTCAAATCATGAGCTTCACGAATTGTTGACCTCCCTGCCGCTGTTTCCCTATATGGATATTGATATAACGCCTTTGAATAATCACCCTAGTGCACTCAGCGAATAATCAGGATTTTGCTACCTGTCGCCAAGTCGGCAGGGCGCGTGCTGGTTTTCCTTGTGTTGTCTCGTTAAGAGGATTCAGATAGGCAGGGAATTATTTACGGTTTCTGATTCTAAACTCTGGGCGATATCTGTTCATATTTTTTTAAGGCCGTGTTCAGTAATTGAAAATTGTACCTTTGTGAGTGCGTGTTAGTGTGATTGTTAACAACTAAAACAACGTAACTCACAAAGGAAACATACGATGATCCGCAATCGTCTCTCTGCCCTTGCTCTGGCTGCCGGCCTTTTTTCTTCCTCCCTGGTTAGTGCTGATGATATTGCCATTGGCGCGGTCTTTCCGTTGAGTGGCCCCAACGCGACTTACGGCGATGTCTTCATGTCGGGCTCTGATCTGGCCGTTAAGCATGCCAATGAGGATGGCCTGTTGTCAGGCACGCTTAAAGTGCTCTATGAGGACAGCCAGGCACTGCCCCAACAGGGGCTCATTGCCATGAACAAGCTGGTGAACGTCGAGCAGGTGCCTTATGTGCTGACCGCCTTTACCGGCGTCTCCAAAGCGATCTCAACTCTGGCGCAACGCAGCCAGACCGTCACCGTCAATGGTGGTGGTGTCGGGCCAGATCTGGCCACTCTTGGTGATTACTTCTGGAATGTCATTCCACTGGCCAACAATGAGGTTGGCGCAGCAAGCAAATACCTGATCGAAGATCTTGGCCATAAGCGGGTGACGCTGATTTATGTGGATGACCCGCTGGGTGCCTCAATCCTGGAAGAGCTGGAGGAGACCCTGGATGACTTCGGTGGTGAGCTCGTTGACTCCCACTCCATTGCTCCGACGGCCCAGCAATTCAGTGGGGTCGCAGCACGAGTCCGTAGCAGCAATCCTGATGTTGTGTACATTGCCTCTTACGGAGCCCAGCAGTTACAGCTTGTGAAGCAACTACGTGATAACGGGGTTGATCAGCAGATTGCCAGTTACTCAGCCTTCTCACTGCCGGAGTTGGTAGCCCTGCCGGAGGCAAAAGGTTCACTCTATACCACCCAGAGTATCGACTGGGATTCCACTGACCCTGTAACCAAGCGATTTGTGGATGACTACCGCGCTGCCCACGGCAAGACCCCCACTTCGTACATCGCGAATTATTACAATGCGGTGAGAGTGTTCGCGATCCTGGCGAATGAGTTGGAAAAGCAGGGTAAGGAAATTACCGGCGCCAATCTGCTGGCTCAACGTCAGGCAACCGAACGGTTCGATCTGGTGGGTGGCACGGTGTCTTTCCAGGAAAACGGAACTCTGCTGGCTCCTATCCAGGTTGTCGAGGTCACTGGTGCCGGAGCAAGTGAGATCAAAACCGTCGTCAAAGCAGACTGAAAGAGGCTGATATGCTGTTACTACAGCTCATCCTGAACGGTCTGCAGGTGGGGGCAATTTATGCCCTCACCGCTGCGGGCTTCTCGCTAATCTTCGGATCTACCAAGATCTTTCATTTCGCTCATGGCGCAACATTCACCATCGCGGCTTACCTGTTCCACTATGCGCTGACCAACCTGGGTTTGCACTGGACCCTCGGAGTCGCCATCGCTGCCGCCAGTGCGGTGGTGTTCGGCATCGCCCTGGATCGGTTCATGTATGCGCCCATCCAGCGCCACGAAGGTTCTTTCTTTACCGTTTTCGTTGCCTCCTTCGGGATTGGCATTGTCGTGGAAAACGTCATTGGCATGGTGTTTGGCAGGAGCTTCATATCCGTCTCAACATCGTTGAGTCGCAGTGTTGAATTGTTGCCGGACTTGTATGTATCGCCGCTGATCGGGTTGGCAGTGATTACGGCGGTGGTCTGTTTTGTCGCTGTGCATATGTTCCTGATGCATACCCATGCCGGCATGGCGTTGCGGGCACTGAGTGAGAATACCGAACTGGTTAAAACGTTCGGTTTGAGTCCGCGCCGTTTGTCCGCTTATGCCTTTGCGCTGGGCTCCGTCCTGGTGGTTCCCGCAGCGATCTTTACCGCGGCCAGCTCTGGTCTGAATCCTGCCGTCGGTCACCATGTCATGTTGATCAGTCTGGCCGCCACAATCGTTGGCGGAATCGGCAGCATCCGTGGCGCAGCCTTTGCCGGCTTGCTCATAGGTATGGTCGAGAACGTGGCCCTGTGGCAGATGGGAACTCAGTGGAGTGAGGCGATAACCTTTGCTGTACTGTTTTTCTTCATTATTTTCAGGCCGTCCGGATTCTTCGGTCGGGCCGCTGTGTCCTGAGGAGCTGCCATGACGGCCTATATCCTGAATCTGTTGGTCTTGATTTCTATCTACGCGATCCTGTCCACCACACTGAACTTCATCATCGGCTATGCCGGAATATTTTCTCTGGCGCACGCTGTGTTCTTCGGCATCGGTGCCTACACCTCGGCATTTGTCGCAATGAACCTGACGCCATCGTTCTTTGTCGCGATTCCGATAGCGATGGCAGTTGCTGCGCTGACCTCACTTGCATTGGCATTGCCCGCACTGAGAGTCAGGGGGGAATATTTTGTCGCGGCATCTTTGGGTTTGCAGATGCTTGCCGTGACCCTGTTTTCGGAGTGGAAAGGTTTCACCGGTGGTATTGGTGGGGTGATTGGGATTCCGCCAGTGGAGCTGTTCGGGTTTGCGGTTGTTAAACCCTGGCAGTTCCTGGTGCTGACACTGGCATGTCTGGGAATCGTTATTGTGGTTATCCGACGCCTGGTTCACACCAGTTTTGGCCGGAGCCTGAAGTCCATTCGCGACAGTGAGTCCGCTGCACTGGCCTCGGGTAAGAATATTACGATTATCAAAACCCTGTCAGTGGTTCTGTCATCGGCGCTGACTGCGCTGGCAGGTGGCCTCTATGCCTTTTACATGGCTTTCATCAATGTCGAGAGTTTTATGCTTGCGACATCGGTGCTGGTTATGGCGATGGTTATTATCGGGGGCACCGGCACCATTCTGGGGCCCATCGTAGGGGCAACCTTACTGATGCTGTTGCCAGGGGCCCTTAGCTACCTTTCGTTCTTGCCCCAAACCGAGATTGGCTCGATCCAGCAGATTATCTATGGCGCCGCCATGGTATTGCTGATGATTTATCGTCCTGGCGGAATTGTTAGCCCGAAGGCGGGAGGGGGTACCGCATGAATATGCCGCATGTTGCTCATAATACTGCGACTGCCCAGCCCGTGGCCGGGCAGGAAACCCTGCTGAAAGTGCGTAATCTGCAAATGGATTTTGGCGGCCTTAAAGCCATCCAGGATGTGTCGATGGATCTGCGTTCCGGGATAGTGACCACTCTGGTAGGCCCCAACGGCGCCGGCAAGACTACGTTGTTTAACATGATTACAGGCCATCTTAAGCCGACATCGGGCGAGGTGGACTGGATGGGAGACAGTCTGCTGGGAATGCCTCCCTGGAAGATTGCCCGCAAGGGCATCGCAAGAACTTTTCAGGATCTCCGCCTGTTTACGCACATGACCGTTGAGGAGAACGTCCTGACGGTTATGGAGCAGGAAGGCTGGCTGTGGCAATCCGGAGGTGTGTCGGCAAAAGTCGCTCGCCGGGAAAAAGTCGCGTCGATCCTCGAGCGTACCGGTCTGAAAGACAAAGCCGGAGTTCGGGCGGTTGACCTGGCCTATGCGGAGCGCAAATTCCTCAGTATGGCCCGCATCATGGCGACTGACGCACGATTGTGGTTGCTGGATGAACCAGCATCTGGCCTCGACCCGAACTCCTATGGCTTGTTCCTTGAGCTCCTCCGTAGTGAGGTCGCCAATGGCATCACCGTATGCATCATCGAGCACAATCTCGACATCGTGGTGAATATTTCTGACCGTATTGCCTTTCTGGATCAGGGGCGGCTGCTGGCAGATGGCGCACCGGACGAGATTCTCAATAATCCTGAGCTTGCAGCCATCTATTTCGGGGAGCGATAACCATGACCGATGCAGTTTTGAGTGTCGAAGATCTGGTAGTGGGTTATGGCGGTCGCCCGGTACTGAACAACATAGAGTTAACCTTGAAGCCAAATGAGGTGCTGTGCCTGATCGGTCACAACGGTGCCGGTAAATCGACGCTACTGAAGTCTCTTTTCGGCCTGGTGACTCACGAGTCGGGCTCGATTCGGCTGAATGGACAAGAGGTGATGCCGGAGCCTCGTGCGATGACAGCCAAAGGGTTGTCGCTGGTACCGGAAGGTCGCGGCGTGTTTCCGGGTATGACGGTAGCTGAAACCATGAAGCTGGGAATGTGGGCGGCGGGGGTACCGGAAGCGGAGCGGGCGGATCGTATTGACTGGGTCATGTCGGTATTGCCCGTCATGCGCCAGTTTTATGACCGGCGTGCCGGCAACCTGTCCGGTGGGCAGCAGCAGATGGTATCGATTGGCCGCGCTCTGTTGAGCAAACCCCGTTGTCTGCTGATGGATGAACCTTCTATAGGGTTGGCGCCCAAACTGTTCCAGGATTTGCTCGGGCCAATCCGTGAGTTGCAGCAAACCACCGGAATGTCGATTTTGCTTGTCGAGCAGAATGTGCGGGAAGCTCTGAAAGTGTCTGACCGGGTGGTCGTTATGAAATCCGGAGAAATGACCTGGGAGGGTGTGCCTTCTGAGCTTAGCGATAACAGCAAGCTGATGGAGTTGTATTGATGTCAGTGGCCTGCACTCTCTCGGAGATGCTCACCGTTCAGGTGCGGCGATCAGCGGATAGCTGCGCGCTTATCACGAACGGTCGGCGCATCAGCTATGGTGAGCTGGGGTGTCAGGTCGATGCCGCGGCAGAGTGGCTAACCAGTCAGGGCATCCGACCCGGAGACCGGGTGGCTGTCTGGATGGTGAATCGGCTGGAGTGGATCGCCTTGCTGTTTGGTGCGAGCCAGATTGGTGCGACTGTGGTAGCGGTGAATACCCGCTATCGTTCTGCGGAACTCCAACACATCCTGTCGCGCTCGGGAGCCAGACTGCTGGTCCTTCAGGAGCGGTTTCGCAAGATCAACTTTCTCGGGCTGCTGGCCGAGGTGGATCCTTCCGCCGTTCCGCAACTTGAAGCCATTGCTGTTGCGGACGGTGTGGAATGCCCGCCGGAATTGTTAGGGAAACCAGTGACTGCACTGGCGTGGCCCGATTCTGGAACGGCGGGTAAGAGTGGCGACAACGCCGCCGATAAGCTGGCGGTCCTGTTTGCGACCTCGGGCACCACCAGGATGCCCAAGCTGGTGATGCATTCCCAGCGCACTTTGGCGCTGCACAGCCAAATCATTGCTACCGCATACGGATTCAATGAAGCGGGCACGGCGGTCCTGGGGGCGTTGCCATTTTGTGGGGTGTTCGGACTCAATCCGGTGTTGGCTGCGCTGGCTGTCGGGGCAACGGTGGTGGTCATGGAAGCGTTCGATGGTGCCGAGGCGGCCCGCTTGATCGAGCAGTTCCGCATCAGTCACCTGTTCGGCAGCGACGAAGTGTTCCGTCGATTGTTGGATAGCGATCTCCCACGAAGGGAACTTGGATCGCTGAGGTGCTGCGGGTTTGCATCATTCAGCGCTGGGGCGGAGCAACTGGTGAACAAGGCAGGTGAGCGGGGAGTGCCTCTGGTTGGGCTCTACGGCTCCAGTGAAGTCCAGGCACTATTTGCACTCCAGGCCCGCGATAAATGTTCCGACGGGAGTGAACTCGGCGGTGGCTACCCTGCATCCGGAGAAGCCCGTGTGCGGATTCGTGATCTTGAAACCGGAGAGTTGCTTGGCCCGGGATGCAGCGGAATGATTGAAATTGCTGCGCCGACCAATTTCCTGGGATACCTCAATGCCCCGGAAGCAACCGCTGCTGCCGTGGACAGCGAGGGCTATTTCCGCACGGGCGATGTGGGTTACCTGCGGCCGGACGGGAGTTTTGTCTATCAGACCCGCCAGGGCGATGCCATTCGGCTGGCGGGTTTCCTGGTCAACCCTGCCGAAATCGAAGATGTGATCAGGGAATGTCCCGGAGTTGCCGGGGCTCAGGTTATTGGCGTGGATATTGAAGGAGCGCAGGCTTGTGTGGCGTTCGTAGTTCCGATGCAACACACGGCAATTTCCGAGGAAGAAGTTCTGTCCTACCTGGAGAACGAAATTGCCAGGTTCAAGCTTCCCCGCAGGGTATGGTTCATTGATCGTTTTCCGGTCACAGAGAGCGCCAATGGCGCCAAGATCCAGCGGGCTCAGCTTCGCCAAATGGCGACCGACAGGTTAGCCACGAGCTGATTTTACCTACTGTTAACGAGTTGATAATCGAGGAACTGTCATGCAAAGAAGACGCGCGGCCATTGTGGCTCCGGTTCGGACGGGAGTGGGAGCATTCGGCAAAACTCTCCGTCCGGTTTCTGTCGAAGAATTGATCGGCACCGTCGTGAAGGAAACGATCAACCGTTCCGGTATTGATCCAGCGGTGATTGAAGATGTTGTTGTTGCCCAGTCTTATGCCAACAGTGAGGTACCGTGTGTCGGGCGTTGGGCTGCTCTGCAGGCAGGTCTGCCGGAGCATGTGCCGGGCATGCAACTGGATCGCCGGTGTGGCGGCGGCCTGCAGGCCATCATCAACGGAGTGATGATGATTGAGTCGGGCGCCTGCGATGTGGTGGTGGCAGGTGGTGTTGAGAGTATGAGCAACATCGAATACTACTCCACCGATGTCCGCTGGGGGAAAAAGGCAGGTTCCTTCACCATGCATGACCGTCTCGATCGGGGTCGTGAGCGCTCTCAGCCGGAGGACCGTTTTGGTTATATCTCCGGCATGATCGAAACTGCGGAGAATCTGGCGGAGAAATACAGTATTTCCCGCGAGGAAGCTGACGCCTATTCGGTTCGCAGCCACCAGCGGGCGGCCGCTGCCTGGGATGAAGGACGTTTTGATGCGGAAGTCGTCGAGCTCAGCATTCCCCAGCGTAAAGCGGATCCGCTCCTGTTCTCGCGGGACGAAGGTATCCGACCGGCGACAACAATGGACACGCTGGCAAACCTCCGGCCCATTATCAAAGGCGGAACGGTGACGGCCGGGAACGCCAGCCAGCAAAGTGACGCGGCGGCTGCCTGCCTGATTGTGGCGGAGGATCGCCTGGCGGAACTGAACCTCGATCCCATGGCATTTATGGTGGGCTGGGCGGCTGTTGGTTGCCATCCGGCGACGATGGGTATTGGCCCGGTGCCTGCCGTTGAAAAACTCTTCCGCAAAACCGGCCTCGGTTTCAACGATATGGGACTGGTCGAGGTGAACGAAGCCTTCGCGTGCCAGGTGCTTGCTGTCCTGAAAGAGTGGGGCTGGGACGACCATGACCGACTCAATGTCAATGGTTCCGGAATCTCTCTGGGTCACCCCATCGGCGCAACCGGTGTCCGCATCATGACCAGCTTGTTGCACGAAATGAAACGGCGAGACTGCCGTTACGGACTGGAGACCATGTGTGTTGGTGGTGGACAGGGCGTCGCCGCTATCTTCGAGCGCGGTTGATGGTAATCGGGAGCCTGGCCATGAGTGACGAGCGATTATTGTATGAGCTGATCTCCGAAAAACTGTCAGCTGTGCCAGAAGCCATTGCCTTCATCGAACATGAGCAGTCAGTCAGCTACCGGCAGTTTGATTCGCTGATACGAGAGCAAGAGGAGTGGCTCCGCCACCTGGGTATCACCAAAGGTGACGTGGTTGCGGTATGGATGGTGAATAGCGTGGGTTGGCTGGCGATCTACTTCGCACTGTGTCGGATCGGTGCGACTCTGGAGCCCGTTAATACCCGTTTCAAGAGCCATGAGGTCAGCTACATTCTTGGCAAGGCTGCACCGCGACTGCTTATCATGCAGGCGCGGTTCCGCAATATCGACTTTGTAGAGATCTTCAGTCACGTCCGCCCGGAGGATCTCCGGGCGTTGGAGCGCATCGTTCTGTTGGGGGAGGTGGACGATCAGCCATCGAGTCTGAATGGGATCCCGGTGACGATTGCCACGGAACTTTCTTCCGGTGAACGGGCCTCCGGTGCGCGGACTTCCACTGAGCGGGCCCGGTCAGTGCCGGCGCCGGCCCCTGATCCGAATGCGGTCTCCATTCTGTTCTCGACTTCGGGTACCACGAGTGGTCCGAAACTGGTCATGCAGACCCAGGCGAATCTGGTTCGCCATGCCCATTATTGTGCTCAGAGCTATGGCATGGATCAGGAGGGCGCAGCCTTACTCGCGGTGTTGCCGTTTTGTGGTGCCTTCGGGCTCAATGCCGCACTTGCTGCCATTGCCGGAGGCTGTCCTGCCATTCTGATGGACGCCTTTGATGGCGCAGAGGCGGCGGCGTTGGTCCGCAAGCATGGCGTCAGTCATATTTTTGGCAGTGATGAACTGTACCGCAAACTGATTGACTCCGTGGACGGTGAGCGGCCATTCCCCAGTGCCCGGATGTTCGGCTTTGGTGCTTTCACATCAAGTTTTGACGACTACGCGCTGGCTGCCTGGGCCAGGGATATTCCGTTGTTGGGGTTGTATGGCTCCAGTGAGGTGTTGGCTATTTTCTCTGCCCAGCGTCGGGATATGCCGGTCCGCCACCGGATCGAGGGTGGCGGTCAGCCGGCGGCTGGAGAGCGGGCAAAAATCCGTATTCGGGATACCGCATCGGGAGCACTCCTGACGGACGGCGAATCCGGTGAAATAGAGATTGCCTCACCCTCTAACTTTATTGGCTACCTGAATGATCCGGCGGCAACGGCGAAGGCGGTTACGGAGGATGGCTACTTTCGGACAGGCGATCTCGGCTACCTGCGGGAAGATGGCTCTTTGGTGTACTTGTCCCGTATGGGAGATGCCATCCGCCTGGGTGGATTTCTGGTAAGTCCCTCCGAAATCGAGGCAGTCATCAAAGAGATACCGGGCGTGCTAGATGCCTACATTGTGGCGGTCGAAATAGGAAACACTCCTCGGGTCGTGGCGTTTGTACACGATGATCAATCGGGCAGGGTAGATCAGGACCGGGTTGTCGGGACTGCGAAGGCGCACCTTGCGGCATTCAAAGTGCCTCACCGGGTCTGGTTTGTTGACGAGTACCCCGTCACCCAGAGCGCCAATGGCTTGAAAGTCCAGCGCGGCAAATTACGGGAAATTGCCGAACACAACCTTGCACAGGAACATAACGAGCCTCGGGCTCTGGGGAGTTGAAATGGATCACAGCCTTTATTTTGAGGATCTCAAGCAGGGCGAAGTCTTCGAAAGCACTGGCAGGACAGTAACCGAAACAGATATGACCTTTTTTTCGATGCTTTCCGGCGACTGGAACCCAATACACTGTGATCAGGACTTCGCGAGTAAAACCCGTTTTGGCGAGCGTTTGGTTCATGGCGCATTTGGTATCGCAATCGCGACGGGGATGATGCACACCTTGGGGATTTTCGAGAAGTCGGCGGTAGCCATGATGTCCATCAGCGACTGGAAGTTCGTCAAGCCGATCACCGTCGGGATGACACTGCGACTTCGACTGACCATCCTCGACTTCGAAGAAGGAACCAGCAAACGGGTAGGCCGTGTCAATCGCCGCCTGCAACTTGTGAATGAACATGATGAAGTCGTCCAGGATGGTGTTTCCGACATGTTGATTCTGAAAAAGACCGGACGTTAAAGGAGTTACAGGCAATGAGCGATCGAATCCCGGCGATTCTGCAGAATCTCAGGCTTCCGGTGATATCCGCACCGATGTTCACGGTGAGCTACCCCGAACTGGTAAAAGCCCAGTGCAAAGCGGGTATTGTTGGTTCCTTTCCCGCTTTGAATGCGCGTGAGCCGGAAATGCTGGACGACTGGCTCCAGCAAATGAAGGAGGAGTTGGCGGGCTTTCAGGCTGAAAACCCGCATCGGACGGTCGGCCCGATTGCCGTCAACCAGATTTCCCACGATTCGAACGCGCGACTGGAACGGGACGTGGCAACCTGCGTCAAGCACAAGGTTCCGATTATCATTTCCTCGCTGCGGGCGCCTGTTAAGGAGATTGTCGACGAGGTTCATGCCTATGGTGGAATTATCCTGCACGATGTCATTAACCTTCGCCATGCGATGAAGGCTCTGGAAGCCGGGGTGGATGGGCTGATCCTGGTTGCAGCAGGTGCCGGAGGTCATGCCGGTACCTTGTCTCCGTTTGCCCTGGTGGGTGAGGTGCGCAAGCACTTCCAGGGGCCTGTCGCCTTGTCGGGGTCGATTGCCCAGGGCAGTTCCATTGTGGCGGCCCGGGCTATGGGCGCAGATTTTGCCTATGTTGGTACCCGTTTTATTGCCTCGAAAGAAGCCAACGCGGTTGAGGATTACAAGCAGTGCCTGGTTGACTCAGGGGCCTCCGAAATCGTTTACAGCAATTATTTTTCCGGCGTTCACGGCAACTACATGAAGGAAAGTATCCGTCGTAGCGGCCTTGACCCGGACCAGCTTCCGGTGGCCGACAAGAGCATCATGAGTTTCAAGGATGGACGATCCAAAGCCAAGGCCTGGAAGGATATCTGGGGTGCCGGACAGGGGGTAGCGGTGATTAATGACCTTCCGCCAGTTGGTGATATTGTCGAACGTATGAAATCTGAGTACGAGGAAACACTGGCTGGTCTGTGTAATCCAGGCTGAGCAAGGCTGGCGTACGGGAAGTAAACGATGTACTTCCCTGATGATCAGTCTGGCGAAGCCAGGCTGATCTGCGAACGTATCTCCTCCACCAGTTCCTTACCACACCTCGGCAAGGCATCCAGTTCGCGGACAATCAGGCTGCGCTCCCGTTCGGCCCAGTCGTCTTCCAGGTCGATGGTGACGATGTCGAGGAAATCGGCATAGCGGCGGGCGATGGAGCGGGGCAGGATGCCGATTCCGACACCGCGGCTGACCATCCGGCAGGCCGACTCGAAGCCGAACACCTGGATTCGCATCTGCAGGGTCGAGCCGGTTTCGCCGGCCTGGTCCTTGAGGAAGTTGAACAGGGTGCTGCCTTCCCGTAATCCGATGTGGGGGTATTCCAGGGTTTCCCGGAAGGAGAGGGTCTGGCGGGTGGCCAGCTCGTGACCTTTCGGGGTAACCACCACCAGCCGGTCGACACTGAACGGAATGATCTCGAGCTTCTTGTTGGCATTCACCGGGCCGGCGACCACCCCAAGGTCGGTTGAGCCGTCGACCACCCCGCGAATAATGTCGTGGGTCAGCCGTTCCTGCAGGTCAATGGTCACCCCCGGGCGGTTGACCAGAAAGCGTGCCAGTACGTCGGGCATGAAGTCGCTCACCGCCGTGGTGTTGGCGAAGATGCGCAAATGGCCGGACTCCCCTTCTGCATACTGGGAAAACTCGTCCTTGATGTAATCCACCTGGCGCATGATGGCACGGGCATGGACCAGCAGGTCATGGCCGGCGGGCGTCAGTTCCACACCCTGGCTGTCCCGGTAGAACAGCCGGCTGCCGAGTTGTCCTTCCAGCGACTTGATCCGCATGCTGGCCGCCGCTGTGGAAAGGCTGGCGCGGCGGGCACCGCCGGTCAGGCTGTTGGCTTCGGCGACATGGATGAACAGGCGCAGGTCAGGGATATCAAAGTGCATGGGTCAGATAGTCAGCAGGCTAACAAAGGGACGCTCAGTCTAAACCACCGGGGTGTTCATGGAAACCAAACGCACCCTTGTGGAAAAACGAATTCTCTCCTGCGTCGTATATCGGCATTCTTACCATTATTCAAAACCCAGAATAAAGATTGATAGAGGATGCATGATGTCAAGCTCCCCCGAAGACTGGATCGGTAAGCAGGAATCCTGCGGGGATCGCCTCGATCCTTCCCATGCCGGCCGTATTGCGGCGATGCTGGACCGCCCTTTCCCGCAGGAAGGTGATGCCCTTGCGGCATTATGGCACTGGGCGTTTTTCCAGATTCCGGTACCGCCGTCCGCCACCGGGCCGGATGGCCATATTGCGCCGGGTGGTTTTTTGCCTAAGTCCGAGGGTAACACCCGGATGTGGGCCGGTGGCCGGGTCAATTTCCACCAGCCACTGACCATCGGTCAGCCGGCGCAACGTCAGTCCCGCATCAAGGCGGTCAACGAAAAAAACGGCCGCTCCGGCAAGCTGCTGTTCGTCACGGTGGAACATGAGTTTCGCCAGAACGGCGTGCTGTGCCTGAGCGAGGAGCAGGACATCGTCTACAAGGCGCCGGCAGCGCCGCGGCTGTCACTGGACAAGCCGGTTGCCGAGGCCCAGTGGAGTCAGCCGGTCACACCGTCGCCGCTGCTGCTGTTCCGTTATTCCGCGGTGACCTTCAACGGCCACCGCATCCATTACGACCACCCCTACACCACGCAGGAAGAGGGCTATCCGGACCTGGTGGTCCATGGCCCGCTGATTGCTACCCTGATGGTACAGGCCTTTGTCGATGCCAATCCGGGATTGAAGCCGGTGCGCCTGTCTTACCGGGGATTGCGCCCGTTAACCGTCAACAAGCCGTTCCGGGTCGAAGGCCGGATGGCCGGCGACGGCCAGGCATTGCTGTGGGCCGCTAATGAAGACGGCCCGGCTCACGAGGCAGAACTTGAATTCGAGGAGAACAACTAGATGACCAGTCCATCCCTGGAGAAGTATCAGGATATCCGTGAAGGCGTACGTGGCCTGTGTGCCGAGTTCGACGCAGCCTACTGGCGTGGTGTTGACGAGCGTAAGGCGTTCCCCGAGGAGTTCGTCGAGGCAATGACCCGCGCGGGCTGGCTGGCGGCGATGATCCCCGAGGAGTACGGCGGGTCTGGCCTCGGGGTGTCGGAAGCCTCGGTGATCCTGGAGGAAGTCAACCGCGCCGGTGGTAACTCCGGAACCGTGCATGGCCAGATGTACAACATGTTTACCCTGCTGCGCCACGGCAGTGAGGCCCAGAAGCAGAAGTACCTGCCAAGAATTGCGGCCGGCGAATTGCGCCTGCAGTCGATGGGAGTGACCGAACCCACCACCGGGACCGATACCACCAAGATCAAGACCACCGCGGTGCGTCAGGGCGACAAGTATGTGGTCAATGGCCAGAAGGTCTGGATCTCCCGCATCCAGCATTCCGACCTGATGATCCTGCTGGCCCGCACCACGCCGCTGGAAGAAGTGCAGCGCAAGGCGGAAGGCATGTCGATCTTTATCGTGGACCTGCACCAGGCCATCGGTAACGGCCTGACGGTCCAGCCCATTGCCAACATGGTGAACCACGAGACCAACGAGCTGTTCTTCGACAACCTGGAGATTCCGGCCGAGAACCTGATTGGCGAAGAAGGCAAGGGCTTCCGCTACATCCTCGATGGCCTCAATGCGGAACGTGCGCTGATTGCTGCCGAGTGTATTGGCGACGGTCGCTGGTTTATCGACAAGGCGCGCAAGTACGCCAGTGAGCGGGAAGTGTTTGGCCGGCCGATCGGCAAGAACCAGGGCATTCAGTTTCCCATCGCCAAGGCGCATATCAACGTGGAAGCCGCCGACCTGATGCGCTGGCGGGCCTGTGAGGAATACGACAGCGGTCGCAACGCCGGCGCCAGCGCCAATATGGCGAAGTATCTGGCTGCAGAGTCTTCCTGGGAGGCCGCCAACGTGTGTCTGCAGACCCACGGCGGATTCGGCTTTGCCAATGAGTACGACGTGGAGCGGAAGTTCCGTGAAACCCGTCTGTACCAGGTGGCGCCGATCTCCACCAACCTGATTCTGTCTTACGTGGCCGAGCACCTGCTGGAGCTGCCCCGGTCGTTCTGACACCCGACAGCTGCGGGATCGTTGTTGTGACAGCAAATAATAACAAGCCCTTCCCGCTGGGCGGGGTAACGGTAGTCTCACTGGAACAGGCAGTTGCCGCGCCCTTGTGTACCCGCCAGCTGGCGGAGCAGGGGGCGCGGGTAATCAAGGTTGAGCGGCCGGGTAGCGGTGACTTCGCCCGGGCGTACGACGACCGGGTCAACGGCATGTCGTCCCACTTTGTGTGGGTCAACCGTTCCAAGGAAAGCCTCGCCCTGAACCTGAAGACAGCGGAAGGGCAGGACATCCTTCACCGGTTGCTGGCGGAGGCCGACGTTCTGGTGCAGAACCTGGCACCCGGCGCTACCGCCCGCATGGGGCTGTCGTTCGCCGCGCTGCATCAGCGGTACCCCGGGCTGATTGTCTGCGACATCTCCGGTTATGGCGAGGGTGGTCCCTACCAGGACAAGAAAGCCTACGACCTGATGATCCAGAGCGAGAGCGGTTTCCTGTCCATAACGGGAGATCCGCAAGTGGAGGGCATGGCGAAGGCGGGTTGCTCGGTGGCCGACATTGCCGCCGGCATGTATGCCAGTAACGCCATCCTGTCGGCACTGTTGCTGCGGGGGCGGACCGGCGAGGGCAGTCACATTGATGTCTCCATGCTGGAGAGCCTGGTGGAGTGGATGGGTTACCCCATGTACTACAGCTTCGACGGAGCACCGCCACCGGCCCGGGCCGGCGCCTCCCATGCCACCATTTATCCCTACGGCCCCTTTCCGGTTGGCGATGGCACCACGGTCATGCTGGGCCTGCAGAACGAGCGGGAGTGGCGGGCGTTCTGTGACGCCGTGCTGGAATGCCCGGAACTGGCGGACAACCCCGATTTCATCGACAACTCGCAGCGCTCCGCAAACCGCAGACAACTGCGGGAGCTCATCGTGACGGCTTTTGCCGGGCTGACCCGGGATGAGGTGGTGCGTCGCCTGGATGAGGCCGGTATCGCCAACGCGACCGTCAATGACATGGCCCTGGTGTGGCGTCACCCGCAGCTGGCGGCCCGTGACCGTTGGCTGGAAGTGGCCACACCGGCCGGACCGGTGCCGGCGCTGAAAGCGCCCGGGCTGTGGTTTCCGGAAGCCGTTTCCGCGGTGCCGGCGGTCGGGGAGCACAGTGCCGTCATCCTCGGGGAGCTCGGTTACCCCCGGGACCAGATTGACCACTTTAAAAGCGCGGGTGTGATCTGACGCCAGCGCACTCATTCAGCGTTCAGCGCGCTATCCAGTAAGCACACTATCCGGTGCGCTACCTGGCGCGCTGTAGAGAACAGGAACCTGACCATGACAGGCAGAGATTTGAAAACCATGCTCTTCGTGCCGGCCTCCCGCCCTGAACGCATTCCCAAGGCGATTGCCAGTGGCGCCGGTGCGGTGATTGTGGATCTGGAGGATGCGGTCCCGGCGGATGCCAAGGATTCGGCGCGACAGGCCCTGGAAAGCTTCCTTGCCGGCCATGACGGTGCGCCGATCTACGTGCGCATCAATGCCCGGGGGACAGCCGGGTTTGAGGCGGACCTGGCGCTGTGCGCGCGTCATGACAAGGTGGTGGGCATCATGTTGCCAAAAGCCGAATCCGCCAGTGATATCCGGGCGGTGGCCGGTTCCGGCAAGGCCATCATTCCACTGATCGAGTCTGCCCGGGGCCTGGTTGCGCTCAACGAAATCGCCGCGGTGCCAGGGGTGGAGCGGCTGAGTTATGGCGGGCTGGACCTCAGCGATGACCTGGGAATCGAAGGTAATACCGAGGGGGCGGACACCGTCATGGACCAGTGCCGCTATCAGCTGCTGGTCAGCTCCCGCGCGGCCGGTTTGCTGGCGCCCATCGATACCGTATTCCCGGTCTTTGACGACGAAGATGCGGTGCTCGGGCGAGCCCGCCGGGCCCGCAACATGGGCTTTGCCGGCATGCTGTGTATCCACCCGAAGCAGGTTACCCCGGTGCAGGCCGGATTTTCCCCGGATCCCGATCAGGTGGCATGGGCCCACAAGGTCATGGAAGCTGCCAGGTCTGGCGGCGGTGCCTTCAAGGTCGATGGCCAGATGGTGGATGCACCGGTGATCGCCATGGCCCGAACAATTCTGGAGCGGGCCCGCTAGGCCTGCCTGCCACGATTCCGCAACAATCATAACAAGGACCATCCGGTATGACGTTGTCGGGAGCCCGAAAGCGTTACCTGCGGGGCAGGGCCGCAGTCAGAACCGTGGCTGTGCTGGTGCTCATGGCGGCACTGCTGCTATTGGCCGGGCAGTGGCTGATCTACCGGATCAACCACGTCCATGTAGTGGATGCCCGGATCAAGACTGACATGGTGGCCGTGGCATCCCGCCTGCCGGGCTGGGTTCGTTCGCTGGCGGTTGAAGAGGGGGATGCGGTAACGGAACAGCAGCCGTTACTGGAGATTGACAGCCGCGAGCTGGAGCTTGAGCTGGCGGTGATCGCGAGCCGCCGGGCGGTGCTGGAAGCAGAAACCGCCCGGATTGGCGCGGAGCTGGACTTCGCCAGGGCGGTGGATAACACCGAACTGAAGCTCGCTGATCAGGCACTGGCGGCGGCCCGCCTGGAGCTGGCGCGGCAACAGCTCGGGCTGGCCAAGGCCGCTGAGGATCTGCAGCGTCTTCAGGGCATGACCGCCAATGCCATGGTGTCGGCACAGCAGCTGGCGGATGCCCGCCACCGGCGCGACGGTTCGGCACTGGACCTGAAGCTGGCGGAGAGCCAGTCCCGGGCGGCAACGGCCGGCCGGGCGCGGGCCGAGGCGGAGTTGTTAAGGCAGCAGGTGCTGACCCGGGAGGCGGAGGTGGTTGCCGGTCGCCTGGCGGAGCTGGCAGCGGAAGAGCAGACCCTGCAGTTGCGTCTGCGGGACCATCGCCTGCGCAGCCCGGTAGACGGTCGGGTGGCTCGTACCTTTGTCGAGACCGGGGAGTACGTCCAGGCCGGGCAAGACCTGATGCTGGTGTTCCGTCCGGACAGCCTCTGGGTCGAAGCGAACGTCAAGGAAACCGCAGTGCGCAAGGTGCAACCGGGGCAGGCGGTGCGGATCGAGGTGGATGCCTATCCCGACGAGGAATTCCGCGGCACGGTCACCCGGGTGGGCTACGCCGCAACCAGTGAGTTTGCGCTGATTCCCAGCCCCAATCCCAGCGGCAACTTCACCAAGATGACCCAGCGGATTCCGGTGCGGATCGTTTTTGACCAGCCGGACAGCCGGTTGCGACCGGGCATGATGGTAGAGGCGGGAATCCGTGTCCGCAACTGACGCGCTGTTCGAGCGATACGGGCCGCGCTACAAGTGGTTCAGTACCGCGACGGTGATGCTCGGTACCCTGTCCATGACGCTGGCCGCCACCATCGTCAACGTGGCCATCCCGGACATCATGGGCAATTTTGGCATCGCCCAGACCAAGGCCCAGTGGTTGTCCACCGGATTCCTGGCCGCGATGGCGGCGTTCATGCTGCTGAGCTCCTGGGTGCTGCAGACCTTCGGGATGAAGGCCGCGTACATCGGCGCCATGGTGCTGTTCATGATGGCCGCGGTGCTGGGCGGAGTCAGCGTCCATGAAGACATGGTGATTCTGTCGCGCATCCTCCAGGGGGCCATGGCCGGGATCATCCAGCCGCTGGCGATGACGGTGATCTTCCGGGTGTTCCCGGCGGACCAGCGTGGCCTGGGGATGGGGGTTTATGGTCTTGGGGTCATTCTGGGGCCGGCGGTAGGGCCGGCAGTGGGCGGCTTCCTGGTGGACTGGCTGAACTGGCGGGCGGTGTTTTTTCTGCCGCTGCCGGCCTGTCTGGCAGGCATCGTCTTTGCGCTGTTTTTTGCCCCTGACCGGGATCCGGAGGACCAGCCGCAACCGTTCGACTGGAGCGGTTTCGGCTTGCTCTGCACGGCGCTGGGCTTGTTGCTGTGGACCCTGTCCAACGGCCAGCGGCTGGGCTGGAATTCGGCGGAGATCCTTGCCACCGGCAGCGGGGCGCTGGTGACCGCCGTGGTGTTCGTGGTGTGGGAATTACACAGCCCGCGGGCGTTGCTGGCAGTCCGGATCTTCACCAACCCGGGTTTTGCTGCCGGTTGCCTGGTGGCGTTCTGTTACGGTGCCGGACTGTTCGGGTCGACCTATCTGGTGCCGTTGTTTGTCCAGGAGATCCAGGGGTTTTCGGCCACTGCCTCGGGGTTGTTGCTGATGCCGGCGGGGCTGGCCATGGGGCTGGTGTTTCCTGTTGCCGGTCGGCTCAGTGACCTGTACCCCGCGCCCATGCTGATGGGGCTCGGCGCCGTGCTGTTTGCCTGGTCCTGCTGGGCACTGGCGGTGGTGGATGTCTATACGTTGCCATGGGTGATTGCGGGCTGGGTGGCGGTGGGCCGGCTCGGGCTGGGGCTTGGTATGCCGGCACTGAGTACCGGCTCGCTGAACACGCTGGCTTCGCACCTGCTCAGTCAGGGCGCTGGCGCCAATAATTTTGCCCGTCAGCTGGGCGGTGCCATGGGCGTGAACGTCCTTGCGGTGGTGCTGGAATGGCGCAGTGCCGGGCACGCGGCGGTGATTGCCGAGACCCAGACCGTAGGCAATGAGGGGACCCGGACCTGGCTGGCGGCCATGGGCGACAGCTACACCGCGGCCGGCGCTAGTGCAGACCAGCTTCATGGCCTGGCGCTGCGACAGCTTGGCGAGTTGGTCTGGTTTCAGGGCTACAGCCGCGGATTTCAGGACAGCTTCCTGGTGTTGGCGCTGGCGTTTGCGGTCGCTTTGGTGCCGGTATGGCTGATGCGACGGGCGGGGGCATAAGACGGAAACGGGACGACACCGAGGCGAAATATGCCAATCAAAACTCCCGTTCCTGCCATTGGTATCGGCAGGGTGGATGCCTAGCCTGAAGGGCGGCACCAACGATTCCGGCCGCGCCGGGGCAGCCCACACCAAGAACAATATTGAGGATGAGAGCATGGACAATTACAAGACACCCTGGATGACCGAAGAGCTGGAAATTTTCCGGGACTCTGTACACAAGTTCCTCGACAAGGAATTCGTGCCCAACCAGGAGCGATGGGGCAAGCAGGGGTATGTGGATCGTGAGGCCTGGTACCGGGCCGGCGAAATGGGCCTGCTCTGTGCCAGCATTCCGGAGCAGTATGGCGGTGGTGGTGGCTCGTTTGCCCATGAAGCGGTCATCAACATTGAAATGACCCGCGCCCTGGTGAATTTCGGCATCGGCGTCCACAACGGCATTCTTGCCCACTATATCCTGGCCTACGGCAGTGAGGCGCAGAAGCAGCGCTGGTTGCCACGTATGGCGACCGGTGAGCTGGTGGGCGCCATCGCCATGTCCGAGCCCGGGGTTGGCTCCGATCTCAAGAGTGTGAAAACCCGCGCCGTCCGCGACGGAGACGATTACCTCATCAATGGTTCCAAGACCTTCATCACCAATGGCTACCACGCCAATCTGATCTGCGTGGTATGCAAGACCAATCCGGAACTCGGTGCCAAGGGCATCTCCCTGGTGATGGTGGAAACCGAGGGCCAGGGTGGTTTCCGACGTGGCAAACTGCTGGAAAAGATTGGCCAGAAGGCGCAGGACACCGCCGAACTGTTTTTCGATGACGTGCGGGTGCCCCAGGGTAACCTGTTGGGTGCGGAAGAGGGTCGGGGCTTTGGTCAGCTGATGCAGCAGCTGCCCCAGGAACGGATGATCATCGCCCTGTCGGCCCAGGCCAGCATGCACCGCGCCATTGAATTTACCACCGACTATGTCCGGCAACGGGAAGTGTTTGGCCAGCAGCTGAGCGAGTTGCAGAACACCCGCTTCAAACTGGCCGAGTGCAAAACCGTTGCCACCATTGCCACCACCTTTGTGGACCAGTGCATGATGCAGCTGCTTGCCGGTCAGCTGGATACCACCACCGCCGCCATGGCCAAGTGGTGGACTACCCAGAAGAACTGCGAGGTGATTGATGAATGCCTGCAGCTGCATGGTGGCTATGGCTATATCCTCGAGTATCCGATCGCGCGGATGTATGCCAATGCACGGGTCAGCAAGATCTACGGTGGTTCCAATGAAATCATGAAAGAGCTGATTGCTCGCAAGATCACCTGATCCCAACAATCCAACAACACATCAGGCGTGGAGCCGGGAGAACAACATGAAAGCGCAACAGAGCACCTATTGGCCCAAGGGGTTGCCACGGACACTGGATCTGCCAAGAACCAGCCTCTATTACAACCTGGAAGTGGCGGCAACCCGCTACCCGGACAAGCCGGCGGTCGTGTTCTACGATTCGGTGCTCAGCTATGCCGGATTGTGCCAGCAGGTCCAGGCGCTGGCGGGCTACCTGCAGCAGGAATGTGGCGTGCGCCCCGGTGACCGTGTCGCGCTGTATTCGCAGAACTGTCCGCAGTATGTGATCGGCTACTACGCCATTCTCCGTGCCCAGGGTGTGGTGGTGCCCGTTAACCCGATGAACCTGGCGGAGGAGCTGCAGTACTGCGTAGCCGACAGCGGCGCCCGGACCGCCCTGGTGGCGCAGGAACTGTATGGCAATGCGCAGCCCCTGCTGGCCTCCGGCGACCTGGATCACCTGGTGGTCCACGCCTATGCTGATTACCTGACCGAGGTGACCGACCTGGCAGTACCTGCTGCGGTAACTGCGCCACGGCAGGAACATGCCGGCTCCGGCGTCACCCTGTGGCAGGATGCACTCGACCGCAACCTCACCCCGGCGGCCTTCGCCGGCAAGCACGACGACCTGTGCGTGATTGGTTACACCTCCGGCACCACCGGCCATCCCAAGGGCTGCGTCCATTCCCACAGCACGGTAATGGCCTCGGTTGCAGCCTCGGCCGTCTGGCGGGGTGGTTCACCGGCGTTCTCGGCACTGGCCATTGCCCCGCTGTTCCATTTCCTGGGAATGCAGGGAGGCATGAACGGGCCGATCTTCAACGGCGCAACCGCGGTGCTGATGCAGCGCTGGGACCGCGACGTGGCGCTGAAACTGATCGAGCGCCACCGGGTCAGTCTGTGGAGCGCACCGCCTTCAATGATTGTCGATTTCTTCTCCAATCCGGCGCTGGCAGACCATGATGTGTCCAGCCTCAGCAAGCTGATGGGCGGCGGCGCCGCCATGCCGGAAGCCATCTCCCGCAAGCTGGCCGAGGAATTCAGCATCACCTATAACGAGGCCTATGGTCTGACCGAGACGGCCGCCTTCATCCTGGGAAATCCGATCGAGCGGGGCAAACGGCAGTGCCTGGGTATCGCCAGCTTCGGGGTCGATGCCCGAATTGTTGATCCTGCCACTCTCGAAGAGCTGCCCCAGGGCGAAACCGGCGAGATCATCCTCCATGGCCCGCAGGTAATGCTGGAGTACTGGAACAATCCCGAGGCCACCGCCAAGAGTTTCCTCGAGCGGGACAGCAAGCGCTTCCTGCGGACCGGCGATCTCGGCTACATGGATGAAGAAGGCTATTTCTTCATGGTTGACCGGCTCAAGCGGATGATCAATGCTTCCGGGTTCAAGGTATGGCCGGCGGAGGTTGAAAGCATTATGTACGGCCACCCGGATATCCATGAGGCCTGTATTATCGCGGTACCGGACCCGAAGCGGGGTGAAACTGCCAGGGCCCTGGTGGTGCTGAAACCGACCGCGCCGGCCAATCTCACCGAGGACGATATTATCGCCTGGTGCAAACAGCACATGGCCGCCTACAAGGTGCCGACGTCCGTTGCGATTCTGGACGAACTGCCGAAATCCGGTACCGGCAAGATCATGTGGCGGCAGCTGCAGGAGGATGCCCGTGCAGAAAGCTCGAATTGTGCCTGAGGTCGCCGGGGCCGCGGCTCCCGTAATCCGGGCTCCGGAACCGGCTGAACTGGTTGAGGTGGCGCGGGATGTGTTCTGGTCCCGCATCCCGTTGCCGGGCAAGCTGAACCACATCAATATCTGGTTGCTCCGCGAGGAAGACGGCTTCTCGGTGGTGGATACCGGGATGTACACACCTGACGCCGAGGCCGCCTGGGAGTCGTTGCTGGAGGCTCTGCCGGAAGGCATGCCGATCCGGCGGGTATTCGTGACCCACCTGCATCCGGACCATGTCGGCATGGCCGGCTGGTTGCTGGACCGGGGGGCGGACGAGTTCTGGATGACCCGCATGGAGTATCTGACCTGCCGGGTGCTGGTGGCGCAATCCCATGATGACACCGTGCCGGAGGATTTCACCGGGTTTCACCGTGCCGCGGGCTGGTCTGCCGCGGCAGTGGATGCCTACTACGATCATTACCACAACTATGGCCGGCGGATCTCCCGCCTGCCACGGAGCTATCGGCGCCTGCAAGAGGGCCAGTACCATGTTATCGGTGGGCACCGCTGGCGGGTGGTGACCGGTAACGGTCATTCCCCGGAACACGCCTGCCTGTACTGCGAGGACAGCAAACTGCTGATCTCCGGTGATCAGGTGTTGCCCGGGATTTCGTCCAATGTGTCGGTAACGCCCCTGGAGCCAACGGCTAACCCGATGGCTGACTGGCTCGCCTCGCTGGCCAGGCTGAAAGCGGAACTGCCGGACGACCTGCTGGTCTTGCCGGCCCATCAGCGCTGTTTCATCGGTCTGCACGATCGAATCGATGCCCTGATCGCCAGTCAGGAAAATGCCCTGGCGGGGTTAAGGACGGCGCTGGAAGCGGGCCCGAAGCGGGTGGTGGACCTGTTCAGCGTGTTGTTTGGCCGTGCCATCAGCGACGAGAATTTCATGATCTTCAGCCTGGCGACCGGGGAGGCGCTGGCCTGCCTCAATTACCTCTGTGAACGGGGGGAGGCCGACTATACGACAGATGCCCGGGGGGTTCGCTGGTACCGCGCACCGGCACCGTAACGGTGCGTCGGGGTTCAGGAAACATAAACACGGCGTTAAGGATTGCCTGATGGTGCCGGCGCTGGCTTCCGTGGATCATGGAGTTTGCCCGGACCTATAACAACAGCAAACCATCCAATGCAGAACGCCCATGTACAGAACAGCGCCCCGGCATACGGTGCCGGTATCCCAGGTTCATAACATTCTGGGGGGAGCCCGGCGACAGGGACTGAGTGTTAATCCGCTACTGGTGCAGGCGGGGATATCGCCGTTGCTGATGGGTTCCCGTCTGTCGCGGGTCTCCCAGGCCCAGTTCGCCAAACTGCTGCGAGTCGTCCAGCGTCAGACCGGTGACGAGTACTGGGGGCTGTGCGCCCATCCGGTCAAGTTCGGTACCTTTGCCCAGTGCTGTGAGCTGATGGTGCATGCGCCGACCCTCGGTGATGCCCTGCGGGCCGGCAGTCATTTCTACCATCTGGTTTTGCAGGACTTCACCGTTCGCCTGCAGCGACAGGACGATCTGGTATGGGTGCGCCTGCACAGTCATGGTCCGGTGGGTGAATGCTCCGATTTCGCCGAGCGGGTGTTCATGTTCTTTGGCTACGGCCTGATGTGCTGGCTGATCGAAGAGCGCCTGCCGGTCAGCCACGTGCTGATGCGGGGTGAGGCGACCTCCGAGCAGCCGCTGGGCAGCTTGTTGTTCAATGCGCCGGTGCGCTATGGCCAATCCCGCAATGCCTTCTGCTTCGATGCCCGCTGGCTTGATTGCGCGGTGCGCCAGGACAGCGCCAGCCTGCACGGTTTCCTGCGGCGCTCCCTCGGCAACCTGGTGGTGCGGTACCGGGATCGTTCCTGTATTACCGAGCGGGTCCGTTGTTATCTGCGGCAGCATCTGCATGACGGGTCGGTGCCGGTGGAGCAGGTTGCCGAAGCGTTCGGGATGACACCGGATACCCTGCGCCGCCGGCTGCGGATGGAACAGGCCCGTTTCCAGGACCTGAAAGACGGCCTGCGCCGGGATGCTGCCATTGAATACCTGGCGTGCCCGAACCTCTCGCTGGCCGAGGTGGCAGAGCGCCTCGGGTTTTCCGAACCCAGTACCTTCCACCGCGCCTTCAAGAAGTGGACCGGGCTGCCGCCGGGGGAGTACCGCCAACTGGTGTTGGCGGAGGACCGTCCGCTGGCGGTCGGCCAGGACTACTGAACCTCGGTCAGCCAACCCGGCGTTCCCGGTTCTGCCAGTAGGCTTCCCGCATCTTGAACTTGAGCAGTTTGCCGGCACCGGACATCGGCATCTCGTCAACGAACTCGATGCTGCGGGGGCATTTGTAGTTGGCAATATGCGCCTTGCAGTGGCTGATCAGCTGCGACTCGCTCAGCTCGCTGTCCGGGCGCAGTTTGATGGCGGCGTGGACCCGTTCTCCCCAGCGTTCGTCCGGCACCCCGAACACCGCACACAGCTCCACCTGAGGCAGTTTGAGAAGGGTGTTCTCAACCTCGGCAGAGTAGACGTTCTCGCCCCCGGACACGATCATGTCCTTGATGCGATCCACCACGTAGAGAAAGCCGTCATCATCGAAATAGCCGGCATCGCCGGTGTGCATCCAGCCGCCCCGGAGCGCCTCGGCAGTTTGCTCCGGTTTGTTCCAGTAGCCCTGCATCACCATCGGACCACGGACCACAATCTCGCCGACCTGGTGGTTGGCCAGTTCGTTGTCCATCGGGTCGACAATGCGGATTTCCGCTACCGGGGTGGGAACGCCGGCAGAACGCAATTTGTCCGCCTTGCGGCCTTCGGCCGTGTGATAGCGCGGCGGCAGTACTGCTACGGTGGGCGCCAGTTCGGTCATGCCATAGGCCTGGGAAAAATCGGCACCGGGCAACGCTGCCATGGCCCGTTCCAGCAGGGTGACATCCATCGGCGAGGCGCCGTAACGGATGGACTCCAGGCTCGACAGATCGCGGCTGGCGAATCCAGGGTGGTCCAGCAGCATGCGCAACATCGTGGGGACCAGGAAGATTTCGGCAATTCGGTGCTGTTCGATGGCCTGGAGTACCTGACCGGGTTCGAAGACGGGCAGCACGATGTGGCTGCCCAGGCGCATGGACAGCGCAAAGACCGACTGCATGCCGGCGACATGGAACAGCGGCGCAGCGTGCAGGCCGACCTGCCGGGGAGGGCGGGGCGCAGCCAGGGAGGCCCCGATGGCACCCAGGTAGCAATTGCCGTGGCTGAGCATCACGCCCTTCGGCTGCCCGGTGGTGCCGCCGGTGTACAGGATGGCGGCCAGGTCGTCGCCGTGGCGGTGGGCGTCGGCCACCGCTGCTGACCGGTCGATCACGGCTTCCATAGCAATAGCGCCGTCGGGCAGTTCTCCGTCACCGACAAACACGATGGTTTCCAGCGCCGTAGCGTGCTCGCGGATCGCCTGCAGCAGTGGCTGGTAGGTGTCATCGATAAACAGGATGCGGGTGTCGCAGTCATCCAGGGAATAGGCAATCTCGCGGGCGCTCCAGCGGATATTGACCGGATTCACCACGCCGCCGCCCCAGAGTACCCCGTACAGGTATTCCACGTAGTGGTCGGAATTGCGAGCCAGCATGGCAACCCGGTCACCGGGCCGCATGCCGAGGCCTTGCAGGCCACCGGCCAGCCGCGCCACCCGGCTGACCAGCTGGCGCCAGCTCTGGCGGCGGTCGCCGTCAGCCGTGGCCAGGGCGTCCGGGCATTCCCTGAGTGCTTTGTGGAGGGCTTGGGTGATGTTCATGTGTGCCTCTTGCTGATTGTTGTTGTCAGGATGAGCGGCCTGCTGCCCTACATCAGGTCAGGCAGGAAGGTGACGATTTCCGGGAAGGCCACCAGTATGGCGATGGTCACAATGTCCATGACGATGAACCAGGACACCCCTCTGAAAATATCGCCGAGGCGGACGCTGTCGTTGACCACCGCCTTGAGAATGAAGCAGTTGATTCCTACCGGCGGAGAGATCAGGCCGATTTCCAGGTACTTGATCATGATGATGCCGAACCAGATCAGGTCGTATTCCAGGCCTTTGACGATGGGGATGACGATAGGCAGAGTCAGCAGCATGATCTCGATGGAGCCCATGAAGGTGCCGAGAAAGATGTACAGCACCGACAGGGACGCGATCACCACCGCCGGATGGACGTCGAAGCCGCCAGCCCAGCTGGTCAGGTCGGCGGCAATGCCGGTCAGCGCGGTGAACGAGGTGACCATGTAGGCGCCGATCACCGCGGCGAACAGCATGGAGGTGCTTTTCAGGGTTTCGAGCAGGGCATTGGAGGTTTTCTTGCGGTCCAGCCGCCGGGCAAACAGGCTGATCAGAAACGCGATGCTGGCGCCGATGGCTCCCGCTTCCGAAGGGGTGAAGAGCCCGGAGTAGAGTCCGGAAACCACCACCACGATGAGCAGCAGCATGCCCCAGGTGCTTTTGAGTGAGCCGAACTTGTCCTGCCAGCTGACTTTCGGGGTTGGCGGTGCCAGTGCCGGGTTGAGCCTGGCACGGATCATCACCATGGCCACGTAGATCAGCAGGGACAGCAGGCCGGGGATGACGCCGGCGACAAACATCGCGGCAATCGACTGGTCGGTGAACACCGCGTAGAGAATCATCAGGATGCTGGGGGGAATCAGTGATCCGAGGGTGCCGGAGGCGGCGACCACCCCGGTGGCCAGCCCCTTGTCGTAACCCCTTGCCAGCATTTCCGGCACCGCCATCCGACCCATGGCCGCGGCGGTGGCCAGACTGCTGCCACTGATGGCGGCAAACAGGGCGCAGCCTACGGAGGAGGCGACGGCCAGGCCACCGGGCATACGGCCGAGCCACATCCGTGCGGTCTGGTAGATGTCCCTGGTGAAGCCGGCTTCGGTGGCCAGGTAGCCCATCAGCAGGAACATGGGAATGGTGGTAAAGGTGTATTCGGCCGTCGAGGAGTAGGGCAGGTCCCCGAGAAAGCTGTTAGCGGTCATCAAACCCTGGGCAAGGTCAAATCCGTCGCCGCGGCTGGCCATCACCAGCACCAGTCCGGTGTAGCCGGTGGCCACCAGCACAACGGCAATCGGGATCCGCAGCAGCAGCATGGTGATCATGCCGATGGTGGCCCAGATACCAATCGTGGTTGGATCCATTATTCACACGCCTGTTCTGATTGTTGTTATGGGAGCCTTGCTGTTCAGTACCCGTTGGTTTCGTCGAGTGCCTGGTCGAACTCGGAAGTGTGTCCGGGCCGGCTGGACGGAAACACCAGTTGCACCAGCATGCGCACGCACCACCAGGCAAGCCCCAGCGGGATCAGTGCCTTGGCCGGCCACTCCGGCAGGTCGAGGGCGCTGGCGTAGGCAATGACGCCAAACTCCCAGGACTCCCAGGCCATCCGGGCACTGAGCCAGGTCATCAGGCCAAAGAAGACGACTCCGAGAACCAGGCCCACGGTGACCAGTGCAGACTGGACCTTTTCGGGCAGGTGATCGGTGATGACCGTGACCTCAAGGTGGCCGCCGAGGGATTGCAGATAACCCATCGGCAGAAACACCACTGCCACCATCAGCATTTCGGAAATCAGCAGGTCGTCGGGCACCGCCTGGGAGAAAAAGGTGCGTCCGACCACCGACAGGAAGGTCACCACCACCATCATGGCCAGCAGCAACTGGCTGAAGCGGACAACCTGACGATCGACGGCGCTTATCGCGCGGGGTATGGACTCGCTGAGCCTGGCCATAGCATTACCCTCCGGTTAGGCAACTGCCTGTTCGGGTACCGGGCGGCCAGTGGCCGCCGCGGCACCTTGGTGTCAGTTGCGATCCCAGGGATAACCTTGTTCGCGTACTTCCTGCTCTACCGCCTGCAGCTGGCTCAGGAAACGCTGGTGGAGCTCGCTGGCGGCCGGATCGCGCTTGGCCATGTCCGCAACGTACTCATCGATGGCCGGGGCAAAATGCTGCTCCCAGAGCTGGCGTTGCTCGTCGGTCAGAACGTGGTAATCAACGGTGTATTTCGGATGGGTTTTAAGGAGGTTCTTGGCGATTTCTGCTTCCTCAAGGCCCGCCTTGGCCATCTTTTCATTGAACACAGGCTCAAGCTCCTGGATTACCTGCTTTTCCTTTGCAGACAGGCTGCCCCAGACCCGGGCGTTCATCATGACCGGAACCAGTGACTGGCCGATGCCGGTTTCCACCACGTATTTGGCAACTTCGTTATGCTTGTAGGGCGCCATCAGGTAAAGGTAACTCTGGGCGCCGTCGATGGTGCCCCGTTCCATGCCGGAATAGAGGTCGGTGAACGTAATGTTGACCGAGGTCAGGTCCCAGTCGTTGGCCGCGGCCGCACTGACTGCCCGCGGAGTCAGGCGTACCTTGTCACCCTTGAAGTCGTCCGGCGTCAGGTAGGGGCGGGTCGTACTCATGTTGACTCGTACCCCGCTGGAGTAGAAACCAATGGGCTTCAAACCATTTCGGGCGGCTTCCTGCTCGATCGGTTCGAAGTCGTCGGTGGCCCGTCGCCAGGCCTCACTTGCGACGTAATTGTCTCCGGAGCCCAGTTCGGTCTGCGACATTGCCAGCAGCGGGTTCTGTGCCATGGTGTACTCCGGGCTCATTGGCCCGATGTCGGCAATGCCGGACTGAATGCCCCGGGCCGCGTCCTTGAATTTGATCAGACTCTGCAACCAGTGAATCTTGATCTCGATGGAACCGTCGGTGCGCCGTTCCACTTCCTCAGCCCACCAGCGAAGCACATCATTGGACGGGCGTTCGGTGGGAGGCGCAGGCGTGGCGTAGTTCAGGGTCCGGGCTTCAACCTGGGGCGCGGTCATGCCGGCAGCCAGGGACAGGAAAAGGGCGCAGGCGGGCAGGGTCTTGGCCAAGCGCAGTTGCTTCAGTACATCCATGACAGGTCCTCACTATTTATTGTTGTCGTGCCTGATCGTTTTGGGTTGCCCGCATTACAGGAATGCGGGCAACAGTCTGCAGCCTAGGGAAAGCAGGCCCGGCCACCAATGGCGGATGCGGTGAAGAGGATTGGCAAATGTGTGCAGTGATTCGGGAGCTAAGTATTCCGCAGGCGCCTAGTGACCCCTGAAAGCCGCCGGGCGCTTGGCCAGAAAGGCGGCAACCCCCTCCTGGAAGTCGGCGGTCTCTACCATCTTCAGAAAGGACTGGCGTTCGGTTTCAAGATGGGTTTCCAGTGAGCTGCCGGAGGCCTGGTCTACCAACCGCCGGAAGGCACCGAAGGCCCGGGTGGCGCCGCTGGCGGCCTTGTTGATCGTGGCGGCCAGCACCTCACTGAATTGGCCGGTGGCGGCCACTTCGGTGACCATTCCCCACTGTTTGGCCTCCGCTGCGCTCAGGGTGCGGCTGAGCATCATCATTTCGGCAGCGCGTCCGGCGCCGATCCGGTGGGGCAGAAACCAGCTGCCGCCGCAGTCCGGTACCGCGCCAATGCCGTTGTAGGCAATCAGGAAGCGGGCGTTTTCCTCGGCGACGACCAGGTCTGCCATCAATGCCAGGCTCAGGCCGGCGCCGGCCGCCGCGCCCTTGACCGCGGCAATCACCGGTGCATCGAGGCGACGCAACAGGAGAATGGCCGGGTTGAGGGCGCCGAGCAGGGCGTTGACCACCTGCGCGGCATGTTCCGGGCTGCCGGCCATACTCGCCACGTCGCCTCCGGCCATGAAAGCACGCCCTGCGCCCGTCAGCACCACGCAACGCAGCCCGGGTTGTTCAGAGAGCTGGCGGGCCGCGGCGAGGAAGGCTTCGGCCATCGGGACGTTGATGGCATTGAGCACGTCGGGCCGGTTAAAGGTGAGGGTTGCCACGCCGCTGGCGTTATCAAATCCGTACTCAACCAGGGAATTTTTCATTGCTCTGCATCTCTTCGTGGTGTTGGTCCGTTTCATAATAGGACAAGGATACGTGGCCATAATCATTGTGATGGGCTATTTTGAATCTGGCACGGGAAATCATCCCGGCCATAACGACAACAACAAGAACCAGACCACCTCTGCGTGCGGGTGATGACTCGACGGGGCCTGTCCAGGGCTCTGCGGTCCGCTGTGCGGGGTGCGGGGAGGAACCGTGAGTATCCTCGAAATCAACGATCTGTCGCTTTCCTTCGGCGGCGTCAAGGCACTGCAGGAGGTCAGCTTCCGGGTGCCGGAAAACACCGTCACTACCATCATCGGCCCCAACGGCGCCGGTAAGACATCGTTATTCAACTGCATTTCCGGCTTTTACAAGCCCCAGCAGGGCACCATCCGCTACCAGGGCAAGGACCTGGCCGGCACCCGGCCACCGGCCCGGGCGGCCCTCGGGCTGGCCCGCACCTTCCAGAACATCGCCCTGTTCCGCGGCATGACGGTGCTCGACAACATCAAGCTGGGTGCCCACGTCCACATGAAGAGCGGGCTGCTGGGTTCACTGATGTATTTCGGCGCTGCCAGGCGCGAAGAGCTGGAAATCCGCGAAGAGGTGGAGCGCCGCATCATCGACTTTCTCGAGATTGACCACATCCGCCGCCAGCCGGTGGCCAGCCTGTCCTACGGCCTGCAAAAGCGGGTGGAACTGGCGCGGGCACTGGCCATGCGTCCCAAGGTACTGATGCTGGACGAACCGGTGGCAGGCATGAACCGGGAAGAGAAAGAGGACATGGCCCGATTCATCCTGGATATCCGCGAGGAGTGGGGCGTCACCGTGCTGATGGTGGAGCACGATATGGGCATGGTGATGGATATTTCCGACCACATTGCGGTATTGAATTTTGGCCAGGTCATCACCGAAGGCCTGCCGGCCGAGGTACAGAAGAACCCGGAGGTAATCCGGGCCTACCTGGGTAACAGTGATATCGACAGCCTGCGCAAGAAGCTCAACCCCGACCGGGAGGCTGCCTGATGGATTGGCTGTTTTTCGGCGAGATCAGTCTCGCGGGGCTCGCCATGGGCGGGCTCTATGCCCTGATCGCCCTGGGTTTCGTGATGATCTACAAAGCCACCCGGGTGATCAACTTTGCCATCGGCGAGATCATGATGTTTGCCGCTTACCTGTTCCTCGCCTTTGCCGGCGGCATGGAACTGTCGCCGTGGATCGCCATGCCGCTGGCGGTACTCGGTGGCAGCATCCTGGGTGGGGTGATCGAGAAAACCATGATCCGGCCGATGCTCGGGGAGTCGCCTATCTCGGTGGTCATGGTCACCATTGGCATTGCCAGCATCCTGGTGGGCGTGGTGGAGTTTTTCTGGACGGCGGACCCGCAGTTGCTGCCCCAGTTCCTCCCCCGGGAGCCGGTATTCATCGGTCCGTTGTACCTGGCCCCGAAGATTGCCTACGGCTTCCTGATCGGCGCGGCGGTGCTGGTGCTGTACCTGCTGTACTTTCGCTTCTCCCGTGGCGGCGTTGCCCTGCGGGCCACTGCGTCCGACCAGGCGGCGGCCTATTCCATGGGCATCAACGTGCGCCGGGTGTTCAACCTGGCGTGGGTGTTCGGCTCGCTGGCGGCTTCCCTGGCGGGCATTCTGGTAGCAGCGACCGGTGGTCTCAGTCCCCAGTTCGGCATCATTGGCCTTAGCGTGCTGGTGGTGGTCATCGTCGGTGGTCTGGACAGCATTCTAGGTGCCCTCATCGCCGGCTTGTTCATCGGCTGGCTGGAAACCGTGGCCGGCGCATACCTGGGAGGGGAGTACCGGATGCCTGCCACCTTTGTGGTGCTGGCGGTCATTCTGGTTATTCGTCCCTACGGCCTTTTCGGCACCCACGAAATAGAGCGAGTATAAGATGCGCATCGGTGACGCCAAACAGACCTACCAGGCCGATGAGGCTATCTGGACCAGCAGTACCCAGAAGTTCTGGTTCTCGCTGCTGTTGCTGATCCTGCTGGTATTCCCCTTCCTGGCCAATGCCTATCTGCTCTACCTGGGCTGCCTGGTGGGCATAGCGGTTATCAGCACCACCGGTCTCAATATCCTGACCGGCTTCACCGGGCTGATCTCCCTGGGCCAGGCCGGCTTTATGGGCGTGGGGGGCTACACGGTGGCCTGGCTTTCCCTCAACACCGGGCTGCCATTCCCGGTTGCGCTGCTGCTGGCGGGGCTGATGGCCGCGGCGGTGGGCATTCTCGTGGGCCTGCCCTCGCTGCGGGTGAAGGGGCTATACCTGGCCATTGCCACCCTGGCGGCGAGTGTCTTCCTGCACTTCATTTTTGCCGAATGGGAACCGGTCACCGGCGGCATGGCGGGCCTGAGTCTCGAGCCGGCTCACCTGTTCGGGTTTACCTTCCAGAGCGATTTCCGGATGTACTTCATCATCGTGCCGCTGGCGGTGCTGATGGTATTCGCTGCGCGCAATGTGTTTCGCACCCGGGTCGGCCGTGCCTTTATTGCGATCCGCGACCGGGATATTTCAGCGGAGATCCTGGGCATCAACCTGCTGCGCTACAAACTGATGTCCTTTGCGCTCAGCTCGTTTTATGCCGGGGTGGCCGGAGGCCTGTTTGCCTATTTTTACCGCGTTGTGACCCCGGAGAGCTTCCCGCTGGCAATGTCGATTTTCTATCTGGCGGCGGTGATTGTCGGCGGGATGGGTAATCTGCTGGGGGGCATTCTCGGTGCCGCATTCATGACTCTGGTGCCGGAAATCCTCAAGCTGCTGACCGCTGCTCTGACCCCGTTCTACCCCAACGCACCGGTGTTCATGTCGCCGATGCTGGAGATTATTTTCGGTGCACTGATTGTCGGGTTCCTGATCTTCGAGCCGCACGGGCTGGCGGAAATCTGGCATCGCATCCGGCGCTTTTTCAGTTTATGGCCGTTCAGGAACTGATCGTGTTTCACCCAAACCTCAAGCAACACCAACAACAAGAGCAGCAAGGAGAAGAAACATGTTGAAAAGCATCCTCAGCAAGGGCCGCAGGCTGGCAGGCCTCGGCAGCCTGGTTGCTGCCCTGACCGTGACCGCACCGGTCATGGCCCAGGACAAGGACCCCATCGTGTTCGGCGGTTCGATTCCCCTGTCCGGCGTGTTTGCCTTTGCGGGTGTTCACCTGCATGCCGGGCTGACCGACTACACCAGCTGGATCAACAGCCAGGGCGGTATCAACGGCCATCCGGTCAAGTACGTGATGGAGGATACCGGCTATGAAGTAGACCGATCAGTCGCCGCCTTCAAGAAAATCTCCGGCAGCGATGCCCCGGCGGTCTACTACGGGGACAGCACCGGCTTCATGAAGGCCATCTCCGCCGAACTCAACAGCATGGGCACCACCCTGATGAGCGGGGCGTCCTTCGCCACCGCCCTGACCGATAATGAACAATACCCCTACCAGTTCATTCCGGGGCCGAACTACAGCCAGATGTTCGGCATTATCCTTGAGTACATTGCCTCCCAGGGCAAAGAGGGCGACATGCCTACCGTGGCGTTCGTCTACAGTGACACCGAATTCGGCAAGGATCCCATTGCCAACGGCAAGACCATGGCTGCGGATCTCGGTATCAAGGTTGTCGAGGAAATTGTCACCAAGCCCGGCAGTGTGGATGTGTCCGCCGAAGTGTTGAAACTGCGCCGGGTGCGACCGGATTACGTGGTGTTCCACGGCTATGTGCTGTCACCGATCAACGAATTCATGGTGCAGATGCGTCAGATGGGGCTGGACACCCAGTTCATGGGCACCTTCTGGTCCTCTGACAAGTTGATCATCGACAAGATGGGCAAGGATGCCGACGGCTATATGGGGGTCATGCCGTACAACTACTACGACAGTGACGAGACAGGCCCGATGCTGGATGCCCTCCGCGCCCAGGCTGAAAAGAGTGACCCCAAGGCCGGCTACCGCCCCACCGGGTACATGCAGGGCTGGTTCAATGCCATGGTCTGGACGGAGGTTATCAAGCGCACTCTCGATGCCGGCAAGGAACTGACGGCGGAGAACATGGCGGCGTCCCTGGCGTCTATCGAAAACTGGGACACCGGCGGCATCATCGGTATTCCGGTCACCGTCAGGGACATGTCGTTCCCGGTTGGCCGGATCTGGCGGGTCAACGCGGAGCAGGGCCGTTACGAGCCGGTATCGGACTGGATTCACCTCGACTGAGCCCGCTGTATGGAAGCCTTACTGGAAATCGATAACATCGAGGTGGTTTACAACAAGGCAGTGCAGGTCCTGCGGGGCCTGTCACTGCGGGTACCCCGCGGCGCCATTGTAGCGCTGCTGGGGTCCAACGGTGCCGGTAAATCCACCACCCTGAAAAGCGTGTCCGGGCTGCTCGCGCTGGAAGATGGCGAAGTGACCGCGGGTGAAGTGCGCTTCAACGGAACCAACGTCAAAACCCTGGCGCCCGAGAAGCTGGTGCGCAGTGGCCTGTTCCACGTCATGGAAGGTCGCCGGGTTTTTGAAGACCTGACCGTCGAGGAAAACCTGATTGCCGCGACCTATGCTCTCAGCGGTCGCAAAACACCCGCGCTCAGCGACAGCTATGAGCTGGTCTATGACTACTTTCCCCGCCTCAAGGAGCGCCGCAAGCAGCTCGCAGGCTACCTGTCCGGCGGCGAGCAGCAGATGCTGGCATTGGGGCGGGCACTGATTGCCCAGCCGCAACTGATTATGCTGGATGAACCGTCCCTGGGCCTCGCGCCGCTCCTGGTGGAAGAGATCTTTACCATCGTGGCGCGGATCAACCGGGAGCAGGGCACCGCGATCCTGCTGGTGGAACAGAACGCCGCGGTATCGCTGGCTATCGCCTCCTACGGTTACATCATGGAAAACGGCAAGATCGTGATCGATGGCCCGGCCGACAAGCTGACCGCTAACGAAGACGTCCGGGAGTTTTACCTCGGCGTCGGCGGCGCGGAGGGTGAGGCCCGCAGTTACCGGGACATCAAGCACTACAAACGCCGCAAGCGGTGGCTCTCATGACAACACCTGACATTCCCGACCTGACCCTGACCCAGATGCTGCGGGCCCATGCCCAGGCGCGGCCAGATGCCCTGGCGCTGCGACAGAAGGACTTTGGCATCTGGCAGGCACTATCCTGGCAAACCTATTACCAGAGGGCCCGTCATTTCGGGCTTGGCCTGCGCGCCCTGGGGCTGCCCGAAGGGGGCCATGTTGCCATCATCTCGGAGAACCGGGTCGAGTGGGTGATCGCCCAGATGGGCATCGGCATGGTCAAAGGCATTTGCGTGGGGGTCTATCCCACCAGCCCCTGGAACGAAGTCGCCTATGTGCTGGAGCACAGCGATGCGGAGATGGTGGTGTGCGAGGATCAGGAGCAGACCGACAAGGTGCTGGAAGCCTGGTCACAGCTGCCCCGGCTGAAACATAACATCGCCATCGACATGAAAGGCCTGCGCTACTACCCGGAGCCGCCGTCGTCATTTGACGACATCGAAGCCATGGGCCGGGACTATGAGCGCAGCCATCCCGGGCTCATCGACCAGTTGCTGGACAGCCAGAGCCAGGACGACGTTGCCCTGATGATCTACACTTCCGGCTCCACCGGGCGGCCCAAGGGGGCGATGATTACCTGGGGCAACCTGCATGCGGCGGCGCCGGGCCTGATTGAGTTGCTGCAAGCGGATGAGCATGGCTCCAGCCTGTCCTATCTGCCGCTGTGTCACGTGGCAGAGCAGGCCTTTACCAACATTGCACCAGTCTATGTGGGCAGTGCGGTCAGTTTCGGCGAGAGCCTGCGGACCATTCAGGAGGATCTGCGGGAAATTGCACCGACCTTCTTCCTCGGGGTGCCGCGTATCTGGGAAAAGCTCCATTCCTCCATCTATATCAAGATCCAGGAGACCGGTCGCCTGCGCCAGGGATTGTTCAACAGGGCCATGAAGGCGTGCGCCCCGCTGGCCACCAAGCCCCGGTCCCGCTGGACGCTGGCGGAACGGCTGACCTTTGCGGTCTGCTACTGGACGCTGTTCCGGGCCCTGCAGAACTTCATCGGCCTGCGTCGCTGCACCATTGCGCTGACCGGCGCCGCCCCCATCTCCACCGGAATTCTCGAGTTCTTCCGCACCATCGGTGTGCCCCTGGTGGAGGTCTATGGCCAGACCGAAAGCACCGGGGTGGCAACCGCCCAGTTACGGGAGGATGTACAGCTGGGCACGGTGGGTGTGGCGATCTCCGGAGTCGAGGTGAAGCTTGGTGAACATAACGAGATCATCATGCGTGGCGGCAGTGTGTTCAAGGGCTACTACAAGAACGACGATGCCACCGCGACCACGCTGCAGGACGGCTGGCTGCACACCGGTGACGTGGGTGAATGGCAGAACGGGCAGCTGAGGATTGTCGATCGCCTCAAGGACATCATGATCACAGCCGGCGGCAAGAACCTGTCACCCACCGAGATCGAAAACACCATCAAGGCCAGCCCCTACATCAAGGAGTGCATCGTGATTGGCGAGGCCCGCAAGTATGTTGCCGCGCTGATCCAGATCGACTTCGAGACCGTGGCGAAATGGGCCGAGCAGGAACGGATTGCCTACACCACCTTTCGCAGCCTGACCGAGCACGGGCAGGTCAGGGAGCTGATCCAGGCCGAGGTGAACAGGGGTAATGACCGCCTGCCCCAGGTGGCGCAAATCAAGCGCTTCCATCTGCTGACCAAGGAGCTGGATCACGATGACGATGAGGTGACGGCAACCATGAAAGTGCGACGCAGCAACATCTACACCAAGTACACCGAGGTGATCGAGTCGCTCTATGCCTGATCGAGAATCACCACGATAAGCTCCTTCGGCCCGTGGGCACCGTAGGCCAGCACCTGTTCAATATCCGCCGTCTTTGATGGCCCGGATACCAGCAAGGCATTGGTGGGTAGCCCGGCGGCCCAGCGTTGCGCCGTCATCAGGTCGTACAGGTTGTCATGAATTTCGCTGGCCTTGAGCAGGGCGATGTGGACCGGCGGTACCAGGCTCATCAGGCGCGGTTCATGGCGGTCCGGCCAGAGAACCAGGGAACCGGTGGCGGCGATGCCACCGATGGTGCCGGTGATGCTGGCTTCCACGTTTTCAAACAGCGCTGTTTTCCATTGCTCGATGGGGCGATCGTAAGCGAGCAGTTGCGACCGTTGGCCCGTGGTCTGCCAATAGTGCTGTAATGCCTTACCGTGATCAGTGGCGGGTGCGCACAGCAGGTTGCTGAGGTTGCGCCGGTTCAGCAGGTCGGCCACCAGCGCCGGCCAGTCGGTTGCGCTGACCTGGTGGACCTCGGTATGAACTGCCTCCATCAGGGAGCGCAGCCGTTCAACCCGTGCCGCTGGCGGGTACTGCCAGGGCCGGGTGACCAGTTGCTCGTCGAACTCGTCCGGCCGCGGAGTGGTGCCGGCCAGACTGTTGCGAAGTTTGCCGAGGATATTACTGCGGGCTGTCATCGTCATTGATCTCCACGTTGCCGCAAATGGGCATCCGCCAGTTCGTGCAGGGAGCGTCGCGCCGGCACGGGTGCACTGTGGTTACGGGTCCAGGGTCCGGCGTTTTTCGGGGTCAGCCGGCGCAGTCGGGTCGCAGCCCGCAGAAACAGACCATAGAGGGCCGGACGGGTGTTGAGCAGTTGCCAGCCCTGCCAGATCATCCGCTCGGTGCGGGAGTACTTGCTGCCGCCACCCTTCACCACCTGTGGCTCCGCCGGATTGCGGACGTTTTCCTGGCGCAGCCGCTGCAATAATTGCGGGATCGGGATCTTCACCGGACAAACCTCGCCGCAGGCACCGCACAGGGACGAGGCACCGGGATGGTCGGGTACCTGGTTCAGGCCTGCCATATGCGGGGTGATGATCTTGCCAATTGGACCGGGGTAGACCTCGCCATAGGTATGGCCGCCCACCCGGGTGTAGACCGGGCAATGGTTCATGCAGGCGCCGCAGCGAATGCAGTTCAGGGTCTGGCGCATCTGGGCATCGGCGAAGGCGCCGCTGCGGCCGTTATCCAGCAGCACCAGGTGGACTTCCTCCGGCCCGTCCAGTTCCTCGGGCTTGCGGGGGCTGGAAATCAGGTTGACGTAGGTGGTAATCGGCTGGCCAAGGGCTGAGCGGGTAAGCAGCGATAACAGCGGCACCACGTCCCGCAGGTTCTGTACCACTTTCTCGATGCCGGTGACCGCAATGTGGACCGGCGGCACCGTGGTGCTCATCCGGCCATTACCTTCGTTTTCCACAAGCAGAAGGGTGCCGGTCTCGGCGATGGCAAAGTTGACACCGGATACACCCACGTCCGCTTCCATGAACTTGCGCCGCAGCGTCCGCCGACCGGTCTGGATCAGCTCGTTGACGTCGTCGGTTGCCGGCTCGCCCAGTTTTTCACTGAATAGCCTGGACACCTGGCGGGCATTCTTGTGGATCGCCGGCATGATGATGTGGGAGGGCTTTTCACCGTCCAGCTGGACGATGTACTCCCCCATGTCGGATTCCAGGCACTCGATGTCCCGCCTGGCCAGGTAGTCGTTCATCTCCATTTCTTCGCTGACCATGGATTTGCCCTTTACCACCTGGCGACCGTTGCGTGCCTCGATGATGCCGTGGACAATGCGGTTGGCCTGCTCGACGGTTTCGGCCCAGTGAACCGTCACCCCGTTTTCGGTCAGTTTCGCTTCCAGCTGTTCCAGCAGGTCCGGCAACCGGGACAGGGCGCGGGCCTTGATGCGGTTACCCAACTCCCGGAGACCTTCCCGTTCCTGTTCATCCGGGAAGGCATCGGCCCGCTTCTTCATCAGCGAATCCATGGCGGTGCGGAAGTTGGTGCGCAGCTGGTCATCCGCCAGGGCAGTGGTGGCCCGGCTGCGGAAGTCGGCGGCCAGTTCGGTGACTGGAATTCGCTGGCTCATACTGCCCCCTTGCGCGCCCGAGTATTGACCCGCTCCCACAGGAAACTGGCCAGATGCCGGCCGCGAAAGGCCTGCTGCTGTTTCTCCAGCGAGCCATTGATGTTCAGCAGGCAGCCGCCATCGGCGGTAACCATTTCCACGGCGCCGGAGTCCATCAGGGCCCGGGTCTTGTCCATCACCATGGCGCCGGAGACTTCCGGCATGCGTACCGAGAAAGTCCCGCCGAAGCCACAGCATTCACTTTCGTGGTCATGGTCCACCCGCTCGACGTTGTCGAGCTGCCCCAGTAACTCCCGGGCATGGAGATGAGTATCCATTTCGCGGCGGGCGGAACAGGACGTGTGCAGGGCAACGCGGCGGGGCTGGCCCTGGTCGGCCAGCCGGACCTTGCAGACCCGCAGCAGAAATTCCGTCAGCTCGAAGGTGCGCTCAGCCAGGGCGTTGACGCGGGCCAGGGTGTCCGGTTCATCGGCAAACAATTCCCGGTAATGGTGGCGCAACATGCCCGCACAGGAGCCTGAGGGCACCACCACAGGAAACCCGCTGCGGTCCAGTACCTCCAGCTGAGCACGGGCGACGGCTTTCGCCTGGTCGCGATAACCGGAGGTCCAGGCGGGTTGACCGCAACAGCTCTGTTCCCGTGGGAAATGCACCCGGATGCCTTCCCACTCCAGCAGGCGAATGGCGTCCATCCCCGCTTCCGGGAAGAACAGGTCCACCACGCAGGTGCCGAACAGGACGACTTCCGCCGGCTTGTCCGGATACTGCCGTGGTTTCGGCCGCTCGGGTGCGACCCGGGTTGCGTTGGGTGCCGCGTCGTAGAACAGTTCGTTCATCACTCCGTTCCTCAAGGTACACTCAGGATTTGTGGTGTTGCCCCGTCAACCGAGAGCCAGCAGCGGATCGGTAAGTCCCAACCCGTAGGCGGCGATCAGGGCGATCAGGCCGGTCATCAGCAAGTAATAGAGTGTCGGCCAGACGGTCTTGCGCAAGGTCTGGCCTTCACGGCCCAGCAGGCCTACGGTGGCGGAAGCCGCCACCACGTTGTGGATGGCCACCATGTTACCGGCGGCCGCACCGACGGCCTGAACTGCAACCATCAGTGCGGTCGACAGACCAAGGGATTGTGCGACGCCAAACTGGAACTGGCTGAACATCATGTTGGATACGGTGTTGGAGCCGGCCAGGAAGGCACCCATGCCACCCACGGCCGGCGCCAGCAGCGGATAGATACCGCCGACGGTATCGGCCACCCAGCTGGCCATGGCAATCGGCATGCTGGGCAGGTCGGACAGGTTCACGCCCGAGTTGATCAGGATGCGCACCATCGGCACGGTAAACAGCAGCACAAAGCCGGCACTGAGCAGCACACTGCCGGACTCCTTCACCGCGGCGGCAAGTTCACGAACCTTCATGCGATGGATAAAAAAGGTCGCCATCACCACCATCACCAGAATGCCACCGGGCAGGTAGAGAGGCTGTACGCCCGCGCTGATGCCGGCTTCACCCAGAATGTTGGAGAAGCTGACGGCCACCGAGGTGAAGGCCTGCTTCACCGGCGCTACGGTGCGGCTGAGCACCAGCAGGATGCCAACCAGCAGGTAGGGCAACCACGCCCGGAAGCTGCCCATGGGCTTGGCGGCCAGGTCTTCCAGTTTCATTTCGATGGTGCCCAGCCACTCGCTCGGCCAGTCCTTGCTGTCAGCAAAATCCCAGTGGGTTTTTGGCATCAGGAAGCCCTTTCGGGCGGCAGTCGTCACAATGGCCAGGCCGATCAGGCCACCCAGCAGCGACGGGAACTCCGGGCCAAGCACCACACCGGTCACTGCGTAGGGAACTACAAACGCCAGCCCGGCAAACAGTGCAAACGGCAGCACCTCGAGGCCTTCGCGCCAGCTTTTGTTGCGGCCGAAAAAGCGGGTCATCATCATCACCATGAACAAGGGCATCAGCACGCCTGTGATGGCGTGGGTAATGGCCACCTCGGAGGTGATCAGCTGCAGGTAGGCGTCCCAGTTCGAGCCCACCTGTGCCAGCTGTTCGGAGATGGTGTTACGGTCGAGCCCGGTGGTTACGCCCACCACAATCGGTGTGCCTACGGCACCGAACGAAACCGGGGTGCTTTGCACCATCATGCCAAGCATCACCGCAGACATGGCGGGAAAGCCCACCGCGACCAGCAGGGGAGCGGCGATTGCCGCAGGCGTACCGAAGCCGGAAGCGCCCTCGATAAAACAGCCGAACAGCCAGACAATGATGATGGCCTGTACTCGCCGGTCCGGGCTGATGTTGGTGAAGCCCGCGCGGATGGCGGTAATGCCGCCCGAGTGCTTCAGAGTGTTGAGCAACAGGATGGCGCCGAAGATGATCCACAGCAGGCCGAGGGTAATCACCAGGCCCTGCAGTGAGGAGGCAAGAATCCGATTGAAGCTCATGTCCCAGGCGGTATAGCCGATCAGCGCGGTGACCAGGAAGACCACGGGCATGGCACGGCGAGCCGGCCAGCGCAGGCCGAGGAGCAGAATTCCGGCTAGAAGAATCGGGGTAAACGCCAACAGGGCGAGAAGACCGGGCGACATAGGGCTCTCCTGACTTTTGTTATTGGAGTATTTGGATAATTGGTATTACCAATTGTTATCGAGGTTTGATTACGTTATTTGAGATGCTGTCTGGCTGTCAAAGGAAGAAGCTAAGACATTGGTCTAACGGCACGGGGCATGTGCTGTAAAAACAGGCAGGAAGCAAGGTATTCTGATATTGGTATGACCAATATAGATATGACGGGGCGGGAGTAGGCAGGACGTTTATGGCAATCGGACACATTGCGCCGCGGCGGCTGGCGGACACCATTGTAGAACAGCTGGAAACCATGATTCTGGAGGGTACCCTGCAACCGGGCGAGCGACTGCCGCCCGAACGGGTGCTGGCGGAGCAGTTTGGCGTATCCCGGCCGTCCCTGCGGGAGGCGATCCAGCGCCTGACCGCCAAAGGGCTGCTGGTGAGCCGTCAGGGTGGTGGTAATTTTGTGACCGAATCCCTTGGCGCCAGTTTCAGTGATCCGCTGATTCCGCTACTGGAGGCCCGTCCGGAGGCCCAGCGGGACCTGCTGGAGTTTCGTCGTACCCTGGAGGCAGACTGCGCCTACTATGCGGCCAAGCGTGCCACGGAGGTGGATAAGGCCCAGTTGCAGAAGGTCTACGAGGAGTTGCAGGGCTGCTATGCCCGTGACACCGATCGTGACCTGGAAGCCGAGGGGGTTGCCGACGCCCGTTTTCACCTGGCCATCGCCGAAGCCAGTCATAACGTGATTCTGCTGCACACCATACGCACGCTGTTCAACATGCTGAAAGATCATGTGGTCACCAACATCGGCGGAATGTACGCCAAGGAGGCAGAGACCCGGCTGGGACTGGCCGAACAGCACCGGTTGCTGTTCGACGCCATCATGGACGGACGTGCAGAAGACGCCCGTGAGCTGGCCGGAACCCACATCGAATATGTCCAGCAAGTACTCTCCGAACGCAGCGAGAACCACCGGCGGCTGGAGCGGGCAATGCGCCGGGACAAACTGACCCGAAGCTGAGTTGTGCTGCTGGTCAGACTAGAAACGAACTCCCTCGAACAGCACCCGCTGCCGGTAATGGGTCAGCACGACGCTGACAAACGCGAGCACGAGGAACAACACAATACCTTTCGGAACCAGCAGGTGAACTGCGGGGTTTGGTGCGGTACTGGCGGTCACCAGAATCAGGCCAAGAATGTTGCGGGCGAGACGCACCGTCAGCATGGCGCCAAGGTAGCCCGCTTGTACGGCGGATCCGGCAGCGGGCAGGCAGCGGCTGAAGGCCGGTATCAGCTGGACGCTGTTAATCAGCAAGGTCAGGAATATAACTATCTGAAAGATATGAAGAATAATCATGGTTGGGGCGTATGGGGTGAAATAAGGTTGCTAAGGTCTGGTTAAAAAACGCCCGGGATTATCCCCGATTGCTCATTTTTTTGCCAGTCTGGCCAGCCCGAGCTCGGGAACCTCACGTCCGTATCACCCACCAGAGAGGCAGTGTGTTTGAACGGACAGAATTGATATATGACAGAACTGCGGAGATACATTCGGTAACGAAAAAAAGTCTTGCCCGCCACTGTGAACTTTCATTCATTTTTTGAAATGAGGGTATAGTTCCGTCCCCAAAAACTACAAGACTAATCAGAGGACGGTACCTATGAAACGGAACGCAACCCTGCTGGCAGGGTTTATCCTGTTGCTTTGCAGTTTGCCGCTGGTGGCAGAACCCATCCGACTGGGATTCAATTACCCGGAATCCGGTCGTTACAAAGCGCTGGGCTTGCAGCAACGCCTCGCCGCATTCCTGGCGGTGGAGGAGATCAATAAATCGGGCGGTATCCTTGGCCGCAGCGTCGAACTGGTTATCCGCAATACCGCCGGGTCTGTTGAGCGGGGCGCCGCCAACACCGAAGAGCTGATCCGCCAGGAAAACGTCGACATGATTTTCGGTGGTGCTTCCAGCCCGGTGACCATTGCCTCGGGCAAGGTGGCGAAGCAACTGGGCCGCCTGTATTTCGGCACCACCACCTCCGCCAACGCCACCACCGGCAGTGAAGGGCACGATCACATGTTTCGTGAGTACCCCAATGCCTGGATGACGGCAAACGCCCTGGGCCACTACCTGACTGAAAACTTCCGTGATGCCAGTTACTTCTATGTGACTGCCGATTACACCTGGGGCCAGTCCTCGGAAGCCTCCATTCGGGCCTTTACCAACACCACCGACACCCAGAAGCATCCGCACGCACTGACGCCCTTCCCCAAAGCCCTCATCAGGGATTTCAAGAAAGCACTGGAGGCCGCGGAAGCCAGCAAAGCAGAGGTAGTGGTACTGGTGTTATACGGTGACGACCTGGTCCGGGCCCTCAAAGTGGCCTATGAGATGGGCCTGAAAGACAAAGTGCAGATCGTGACACCCAATATCACGCTGGGCATCGCCCAGACCGTAGGTGCGTCTATCATGGAAGGCGTTATTTCCACCACTCCCTGGGAGTGGATGATTCCTTACCAGCTCGACTTCGCCCGCGGCCAGGCATTTGTCGAGGCATTTACCGAGCGCCATGGCGTACGGCCTACCTCTACAGCCGCCACGGCCTATGGCATTGTCTATCAGTACAAGGATGCAGTGGAGCGTGCCGGCACCACCAATACCCAGGCGCTGATTAAGGCGCTGGAAGGGCATAGCTACACCCTGCTCAAGGACCGCCAGCAATGGCGCGCGTTCGATCACCAGAACCTGCAAACGGTGTACGTCGTGCGCAGCAAGCCGAGAGACCAGGTGGTGCAAGACGAACTGCACAGTGACTTTTTTGAAGTGGTGGGTTCCCTTGAAGGCGAGAAGGCCGCGCAGACCCTGGAGCAGTGGACGGCTGAGCGGGCTGCGGCGAACAAACCGCCGTATCTGTAAGAGGCAACACAGTTACCTGATACTTCGGAAGCGCTCCACCTGAGCCGGGGCGCTTCTGAAAGCTATGCCAGACAGATCCGATAACGGACGATGCCCGCCTCCTCCTCCCGGATCCATTCAATCCGGTGACCGGTCAGCTCACACAGCACCTGTAGATCCCGGCGGCCGCTGGGGTCGTCGGCAAGGAACTCGACCTGTGTCCCGCTGGGTAACCCTTGGGTGCGTTTCTTGAACCGCAAAATCGGCAGCGGGCACACCAGACCGACGGCGTCGATCTGGTATACCCCGGACTGATCAGTCAAGGCGCACGCTCTCACTGATGGCCTGTTCCGCTGAGGACCAGCCAAACTGGTTCAGAACGACCGGGGCGAGAGAGGCAATCACCAGGGCTGCGACAAAGGCGCCAATCATAACCTTCATGATGAGCCTCCTTTGCCTTGCCTGGCTTCGACCTCGGCGACCCAGAGGTCGTGGTGCTGGCGTGCCCACTCGATATCAACCTGACCGTTGCCCATGGCATCGAACGCACCTTCCATACCGACCGTACCGATATAGATGTGGGCGATGATGGCCACCATCATCACGAACGCCACGATCGAATGCCAGATGTTGGCGTACTGCATCTCCTGGTGCGGTGCCAGGTCAGTCGGGAGACTGGTGCCCAGAATGCTGTTGATGAGGCCAAAAGTGTCGGCAAACATCGGCATCTGGAACGGGAACAGCAGCGACAGCCCGGACAAGGACACGGAGACGCCCAACAGCATGACGGTCCAGAAAATGATCTTCTGACCGGCGTTGAACTTCTTGGCCGGAGGATGGGACTTGGTAAAAATCCCGCCGCCTGCCTTGATCCACTGCCAATCCAGCTTGCTGGGGATGTTGTGTGTCACCCACATCACAAACGTCATGACAAGGCCCAGCATAAAGGCCCAGGCAATGTTGTTGTGAAGCCACTTGGACCCGGAAGCCAGCGGCGCAAAGGCGTCAGCCCCGATAACAGGGATCAGGAAACTGCGCCCCATCAGGGTGATCAGCCCCGTTAAACCGAGCGCGATAAATGAGCCCGCCAACAACCAGTGGCCGAAGCGTTCGATGGCCTTGAAACGTTCAATGGTCGTGCCTGCGGGGCCGCCATCGATCATGATCTTGCCGCGAACGAAGTAGAACACCACAAGCAGGACGACGATGCCCAGCAGGGCCAAGCCGCCGTAGGTGATGACCGGTCCTTCCCGCAACTTGTACCAGGCAATGCCTTCATCCTGGATCATCACGCCATTGGCGGGGCCGGGTGACTGAACGGTGGGATCAATTTTGTTATAGCGGATAGAGCGCCACACCTCGGCATCCGAGACTCCGCCCCGGGTGCCGAGTTGATCAGTCATCGGTGCCGCCCTGGCAGGGTCGCCCAGGTTTTCAGACCGAAAGGACTCGTCGACCTTCAACTGTTCCTGGCGGCGCAGGATATCTTCAAGGGTTTGCGCGCCCCCGGTCGCTGTCCGGTCAACCGCAGGGGCCTCTTCCGCCCATGCAGGGCTGAACGCCAGTACCGTCAGTGCAACGACCGCTGCACCCAATAATTTAAAGTTCATGTGAGCACTCCAACGGAATCAACAAGAAGAATTCGTTGCCTCAGTGGATTCCGGGGCCGGAGGGGCCCCGGAACACTCAGACTGGCTTATGCACCCTTCTTCTCGTAGGCCGTGCCCCATCCCCATGCGCCGGAACCGAAACCACGGTTCACCACACGCTGGCGATAAATGTCCGCCACCTCGTTGCCATCACCGGCCAACAGGGCTTTGGTCGAGCACATTTCCGCACAGAGTGGCAATTTGCCCTCCGCAATGCGGTTACGTCCATACTTGGAAAATTCGGCTGCCGAGTGGTCTTCTTCAGGACCGCCTGCACAGAACGTGCATTTGTCCATCTTGCCCCGGCTGCCAAAGTTGCCCGCTTGCGGGAACTGGGGCGCGCCGAACGGGCAAGCATAAAAACAATACCCACAACCGATACACAGATCCTTGGAATGCAGCACGATGCCGTCCTCGGTCTGGTAGAAGCAGTCCACCGGACAGACGGCCATGCAAGGCGCGTCTGAACAGTGCATGCAGGCTACCGAGATCGACCGCTCGCCCGGCTTGCCATCTTCGATGGTTACCACGCGGCGGCGATTGATACCCCAGGGGACTTCGTGCTCGTTTTTACAGGCCGTTACGCAGGCATTACATTCGATGCAGCGCTCGGCGTCGCAAAGGAATTTTGCTCTTGCTTGTCCTTCAAGTGCCATGGTCTACACCTCTTGTTATGCTGGTTCGATTGCACACAGGGTGCACTTGGTCTCTTGCATCTGCGTGACCGAGTCGTACCCGTATGTCTGAACGGTGTTAGTGGATTCACCCAGTACGTAGGGATCGGAGCCTTTGGGGTACTTGTCCCTCAGGTCCTTTCCTTCCAGGTGCCCGCCGAAGTGGAATGGCATGAAGGCTACGCCCTCGCCAACCCTTTCGGTAACCATGGCCTTCACTTTGATTCGAGCGCCCTCGGGGCCGGAAACCCAGACGTCGTTGCCGTCACGGATATTGAGGTTATTCGCGTCACGCGGATTCACCTCAATGAACATGTCTTGCTGCAGCTCCGCCAGCCAGGGGTTTGACCGCGTCTCGTCACCACCACCTTCGTATTCCACCAGTCGGCCCGAGGTCAGAATGATGGGGAAGTCCTTGCTGAAGTCCTTCTTCTGAATTGACTCGTAGAGCGTCGGCACCCGCCAGAACGTCTTGTCCGCGTAGGTCGGGTAGTCTGCCACCAGGTCACGGCGATTGGTGTAGAGCGGCTCGCGGTGCAGCGGCACCGGATCCGGGAAGTTCCAGACGATGGCGCGGGCCTTTGCGTTACCAAAGGGCGCGCACTCGTGCTTGATTGCCACCCGCTGGATACCGCCGGACAGGTCCGTTTTCCAGTTGGTCTCGGGGCCTGCCACCGCATCAATGCTGGCACGCTCTTCGGCCGTCAGGTCCTTATCCCAGCCCAGGTCCATCAGCATCTGCATGGTGAACTCGGGGTAGCCGTCCTTGATCCCGGAGTCTTTCGAGTACACGCCATCGGCCAGCAGGTTGTTGCCGTTATGCTCGACACCGAAGCGGGCCCGGAAGGTGAGGCCACCCTTCGACACCGGCAACGACATATCGTACAGCACGTGCGTTCCCGGATGATTCATCTCCGGCGTACCCCAGCAAGGCCAGGGGAGACCATAGGTATCACCATCGCAGGGGCCACCGACCGCACGCAAGGTGGTCTTGTCGAAGTGGTGCTGGTTGGCCATGTGCTTTTTGAGGCGCTCGGGCGATTGACCGGTGTAGCCGATGGTCCACATGCCGCGATTGAATTCGCGAGTGATGTCTTCAACTGACGGCTCGTTGCCTTCAATGGCAATGTTGCGGAACATGCGGTCGGTGAAACCGAACTTGTCCGCAAACAGCTTCATGATTTCGTGATCAACCTTGGAATCAAACAGCGGCTCGACAACCTTTTCACGCCACTGGAGCGACCGATTGGAGGCGGTCACCGAGCCCGAGGTTTCGAACTGTGTGGTGGCGGGCAGCAGGTAGGCGCCGTCCTTGCGGTCGTGCAGCACTGCTGAAACGGTGGGGAAAGGATCCACCACGACCAGCAGGTCCAGCTTCTCCATGGCTTCTTTCATCTCGAGCATGCGGGTCTGGGAGTTGGGCGCGTGGCCCCACAGCACCATCGCCCGGGTGTTGTCGGGCTGTTCGAGGTTTTCCTTGGCTTCCAGAACACCGTCGATCCAGCGGGATACCGGGATGCCCTTCTCGTTCATCATGGCTCTGGATTTGCCGTTCTTGTCCCACACGGCAAAGCGGCCCTTCAGCCAGTCGAAGTCTTCCTCCCACACCCGTGCCCAGTGTGCCCAGGAGCCTGCCGCCAGGCCATAGTAGCCGGGCAGGGTATCGGCCAGGACGCCGAGGTCGGTAGCACCCTGAACGTTGTCGTGACCGCGGAAGATGTTGGTGCCGCCGCCAGCCACACCCATGTTGCCCAATGCCAGCTGCAGGATGCAGTAAGCGCGGGTGTTGTTGTTGCCATTGGAGTGCTGGGTGCCACCCATGCACCAGATGACCGTTCCGGGGCGGTTGTTGACCAGGGTCCGGGCAACGCGCTCAAGTTGTGCTCCCGGAGTGCCGGTTACACGCTCGACCTCCTCGGGATTCCAGCGTTCTACTTCCTTGCGGATGTCGTCCATGCCGTACACCCGGGTACGGATAAACTCTTTGTCTTCCCAGCCGTTTTCGAAGATGTGCCAGAGAATGCCCCAGACCAGCGCCACGTCTGAGCCTGGCCGGAAGCGCACATACTCATCCGCATGGGCGGCGGTCCGGGTGAAGCGCGGATCGCATACGATGAGCGGCGCGTTGTTTTCTTCCTTGGCCTTCAGTACGTGCAACAGCGACACCGGGTGCGCCTCGGCCGGGTTGCCCCCGATAATGAAAATGGCCTTGGAGTTGTGGATGTCGTTGTAGGAGTTGGTCATCGCCCCGTAGCCCCAGGTATTGGCTACGCCGGCGACCGTGGTTGAGTGGCAGATCCGGGCCTGGTGATCGACGTTATTGGTGCCCCAGTAGGCCGCGAATTTGCGGAAGAGATAGGCCTGTTCGTTGCTGAACTTCGCACTGCCCAGCCAATACACCGAATCTGGGCCGCTCTCTTCGCGGATCTGCAACATCTTGTCGCCGATTTCATTGATCGCTTCGTCCCAGGAGATCTTCTGCCACTGGCCGTCGACCATTTTCATGGGGTACTTGAGGCGACGTTCGCCGTGGGCATGCTCACGTACCGAAGCGCCTTTGGCGCAATGGGAGCCAAGGTTGAACGGGCTGTCCCAGCCCGGCTCCTGGCCGGTCCAGGTGCCATTCTGGACTTCTGCCACCACCGTGCAGCCAACCGAGCAGTGGGTACACACGGTTTTTTTAAGAACGACTTCCCCGCCTTCGGTCGACGGGGTCGCAGCTTGAACCCGCCCCGACGTCAGCGACAACGCCGCCAGGCCACCCACTGTTACACCGGAGGCCGCCAGAAAACCACGACGGTCCATGGTTTTGGCAGCGAGGGATGAAAGTAAAGATCCGGCACGGGAGCCTTTCGCTACCCCGTTGGTCTTCTTCCGTAACATGTCACCTACCTCTCTCTTTTTATTCTCGTTTTTCCGGAGGTGTGATCATTCAAGGGCATCACGCAACCTTGAATGATTCACGCGTCCTCAAAAGCGAGCCGATTCGAAATATTTACGTGTGTGCTCCGTGTCACGCAAACCGCTGCTTTTGGGGGTCTCTTTAACCACCTCGGCTGCGGCGTTTGGTGCAACGGCCATTGCAACGGCAGCCGGAGCTGCGGCTGCGGCCATTTGCAGGAAACGGCGACGGCTGTTGTCACGCTTCGGGTTGTCCATCGGACTCCTCCACCTGAGTTAGGGGATCGGGTCGATCCCGGTTATTGAATTGCAAAGGCATCAGCCTCTATGGCCATGAACGCTCGCCCCAGCGAGCCCACAGGCGCGTAGAAGACTGCGCTTTGCGCTCCTTCCAGATCGGTAAAAAACAACGCCGCCCACTTTGCCATGTGTGCGTCAAAAAAGGCTTTTTGTGACGAAAGATCGCTGTCGCTCGCGAACTCGCCGGTAATGATGCCCGCCATGATTTCACACAGCGTGCTGATATGGTCTTCCGGTTCCTTGACGCCCTCACTGGCCTTGATGCCCCGGGCCATCAGGTCGGTACGCAAATCCGCGAGCGGCTTCTCGTTCAGGAAGCCGGTCAGGTAATAACTGGCATAGGGCAACAGCTCACCACGGCCAACGCCGATGAAGAGGTTGTTGAATTCCCGTTCGGCGTCACGGGAGGTGGTGCGTTGGGCAAGGGCAGCCAGGTTCTTGTAGGCGGAGCCCAAAGGGGTGTCGTCACCCGGCAAGGAAGCCAGCCCTTTGAGCAGCTCACTCGAAGGTGGACCGCCCAGCAAGACAGCCAGCAATTGATAGATCCGGGCCCTCGCGCGGTCCTCTTCAGAGATTGAGCGAGGGCATTGAAGTTCTGCGGTGTTAGCCAAGCCTTGTTCCTTAGAATTGTTGTGCAACTTTCGAACAATTAATTTTAAGTTATAGTCTTAACCGGTGTCCGGTGCAACAGTGCTGCCGGGTTCTAGGTGTCAAAGCGCATTCGCGGGCGATAGCGTGGCTCCGGTTCCACTCCGGTTTTGGCAGAGGCAGACTCGACAGATTGATTGCTGATCGGGACTTCGAGCGGCGCTTCACGCTCCGGTTCACTCCCGGCGTCGGCAAGGGCTGCCTGTTCCGGTTCGGGGGCGTTAGCGTCCGGCGCCTCGGCCGGGTTTTCGATCTGAACTACGTCCTGTTCATCACGACGGGCTTTCTTATCGAACATACCCTGTCCCACTTTATACAGGGTGTTCACGCTTTTGGCGGCAAAAGCGGCATCGGTGTAGTCTTCATCGTAGTCATTAAGGCCGTCCAGCACGGCCAGCACCGGGTTGGTTTTCCACAATGCCCGTAGCGCCTTGCGGCGCAATAATTCGGGAATTTCTTTGCGCATGAAGCCTGTGACGTCCGCACCCAGTTCAAGGGTATCCGGGTCGGGCAGGCCGTACTTCTCCAGTACCTCACGCTCGGGCAGGGTTTCATTGATGAGGAGTTCCCGTTCCTCGGGGGAAGGCTCGGGATCATTGCCCTGAGGAGGGAGAGATTCGGCCTGTTTGCCCGCCTCGGCCTTTATGCGCGCCCAGCGCTGCAGACGTGACTCAGCCATTAGTGAACACTCGGTTTCTTGATATTGGAAGGGGCGCGGTAGACGTCACTCTCCTGGCGAATCCGCGGATCCCCTTTGCCGTCCTCGACGGTGTCGACAGCGACTTCATTACGACGGCGTTTCTTGAACGGCTCCTCGATATAGTGCATGTCGATGAATTCCTTGATCCAGGCCGCCAGCGACTCGGGAATCGGTACGGGTTCGACAATACTCTCTCCGCTGTCCAGAGAATCCAGCGCCTCATGGGCACTGGCGGTAACGGCGCTGACCACCCAGCCCGACGGAGACTGACCGGTCTGATCCTTGTCCATTACAACCCAGACTGACGGAACGGCCATATTCAGGGATACCAGATAGCCTTCCACATCGGCGCGGAACAATTCCATGGTCACTGTGCCCGCGTGGTAATCAACCACCTCGCCCTCGCGAACCAGCTCTTTCCAGAACGCCTCCGGAGCTCCCGGAATGACGGCTACAGGCTTCCACACCTCCTTCGCCCAGCGGGTTACCCCGGGCGAGCGGCGAACGACGGCACCAACCTGTAACTCCCGTTTCCAAAGTTCTGTACGACTACTCATGGCATTTCTCTTATTGTTCTTGCTTAAAGCTAGCAGGGCCCGAACAATTATCCAATTGTCCTTAAGTAAATGGCTGTGGCATGCTCGAAAGGCTAGACCGATACGTATACGTATAACAACAACGAAAGAGTCAAATTCCTGATGACGGCATCCAAGACCCTACTGTTATGCACCTGCGATAGAACACAGTCCTTTGATCCCGAGGCGCTGCAGACGGCAGCGGCGGCTGAGCAGGTGGTCGTGGTGGATCAACTGTGCGGCAAGGATATGAAAACGGCAGCCGAGCACCTGGCGGGCAGTCGCGATGTGCTCATCGCCTGTGGTCAGCAGGCGGCGCTGTTCGAGCGTCTGGGCGAGGAGATCCAGGCTGAAATCCAGCACTCCGCGCCCCTGAGTTCCATTGACATCCGGGATCGCGCGGGCTGGAGCGCACCGCACGCCAACCCGAAGCGGCTGCATGCCAAACAGGCCGCCCTGATGGCGGCCGCCCAGTTACCGGCGCCCATGGCGCCAGTGAAAACCATTCACTCCAACGGTGTCTGCTGCATTGTCGGCCCCACCGAGCAGGCCGTCCGGATGGCGGAGCTGGTGCAGGACGAGCTGGGTGTCACCTGCATCGTGAATGATGCGGGGCCCATACAGCTGCCCTCCGCCGGTTACGACGTGGCGAGGGGGAAACTGACAACAGCAAATGGCGCGCTGGGTAACTTCAAACTGGAGTTTTCCCAGCTGCAGACGCTGAACCCCGCGGGTCGTGGCGAGCCCGGTTATGGCGAGGCGAAAGCCACCGCCCGCAGTGAATGTGACATCTTTATCGACCTGCGCGGCATGGGGCCGGCATTCCCCAGCCACGAGAAACGTAACGGCTACTTCTGGGCCGACCCGGCCAGGACCGGGGAGCTTGAGCGCATTGCCCTGACCGCAAGGGAGCTGGTTGGCGAGTTCGAGAAGACCGTGTATTTCCGGCTGGAAGAATCCCTGTGTGCCCATTCCCGGGCCAACCAGCCGGGTTGTACCCGTTGCCTTGACGTATGCTGCACCGAGGCCATTTTCTCTGCCGGCGAACATATCCAGATCGATTCGGATATCTGTGCCGGTTGCGGGTCCTGCACGGCAGTTTGCCCGACGTCTGCAATCACCATGAACGAGACCTCCTTCGAGGCCATCACCCGAAACCTGGAAGTGATGGCCCGGGTCTACCGTGAGCATACCAATGAAGCCCCACGGCTGGTCTTTCACACCCTGGCTGCGGGGGCTGAGGCCATCGCCTACCTGGCCCGCTATGACGAAGGGTTGGCGGACGACCTGATCCCCCTGGGGCTGGAGCATATCGACCGGATCGGCCATGCCGAGATCATGGCCGCATTCGGAGCAGGCTATGCCGAAGTACTGATTCTGGCGGACAACGAGATCGACCGCCGGACGGTTACTGCCGAAGTTGAGCTGGCCCGGGCCATGCTTGCGGGCACCCATAACTCCCCGAGCCGGGTCCGGATTATCGAAGCCATCGAGCTTTGCGCCGCCGGCGACAATGCCGGGCGGGTAAGTGAACCGGTTCTGCTGGTTGGCGGCCGCCGTGACATCACACGGGTCACCGCCACGGCGATGGCGGACAGCATTGCGGCGCCGATCCCGTTGCCAGTGGGCGCACCGTACGGCGCGATCGAGATCAACTCCGATAAATGCACGCTCTGTCTGGCCTGCGTGTCGCTGTGTCCCACGGGCGCCCTCGGCGACCATCCGGACCGGCCCGAGGTTCGGTTCACCGAGAACGCCTGCGTGCAGTGCGGTATCTGCCAGAATACCTGCCCCGAAACGGCCATTACGCTGACGCCCCAGCTGGACCTGTCGAAGGACGCGCTGAGTGCCAGGCCCTTGCATGGCGAGGACCCGTTCGAATGTATCCAGTGTGGCAAGCCTTTCGGGGTTGCCAGTACCATCAACCGAATCGTTGAAAAACTGGAAAACCAGCACTGGATGTATACCAAATCAGACAACGTCCAGCTCATCAAGATGTGCGACGACTGTCGGATCAAGGCCCAGTACCACGGGGATAACGCACCCATGGCAGGGGGCGAGCGCCCCCGGGTTCGCACCAGTGACGACTATCTGGACAGCTAAACCAAACAGGACACAACATGGTTCAATACACCGAAGTAGGAAAGGCCAACCTGATTGGTACCGACGCGCCCCGGCCACAGGACAAAAATCCGCGGGGCATTGATCGCATCATTGCCATCGCCTCGGGCAAGGGTGGGGTGGGCAAGTCCACGGTAGCGTCGAACCTGGCGGTCGCGCTGGCCTCGAAAGGCCTGAAAGTCGGCCTGTTGGATGCCGATGTCTACGGCCCCAGCCAGCCCCGCATGCTGGGTGTTTCAGGTCGCCCGTCCAGCCCGGATGGCCACACCATCCTGCCGTTGCGCAATCACGGGGTAACCCTGATGTCCCTTGGCCTGATGGCTCCGGAAGACGAGGCCATTGTCTGGCGCGGGCCGATGCTGATGGGTGCCCTGCAACAGATGATGAACCAGGTGGATTGGGGCAGGCTGGACGTTTTGCTGGTGGATCTTCCTCCGGGTACCGGTGACGTGCAGATGACCCTGAGCCAGAAATTCTTCGTTGCCGGCGCCGTTGTGGTCTCGACGCCCCAGGACATTGCCCTGATGGACGCCCGCAAGGGCATCGACATGTTCAACAGGATGGAGGTGCCACTGTTTGGCCTGATTGAAAACATGGCCTCGTTTGTCTGTGACGGATGCGGCAAAGAACACCATCCGTTCGGGCACGGCGGCGCCCGGGCCGAGGCGGAAAAGCTTGGCGCACCCTTCCTGGGGGAGATTCCGCTGGATCTGGATATCCGGGTTGGCTCGGACGGCGGCGTGCCGATTGTGGTGTCGAAGCCGGATAGCCCGCAGGCGAAGGCTTTCCAGCGCATCGCCGATGAAATTATCGCCTCTGACGTCTACGCCCGGGCCATCCGATGATCCAGTCACCCCGGTTTCCGCCGTTGCTCACAGGCGAAGTGGTGTCCAGGCATACGGATCCTTTCGATAAGGCGGTCAGCCGCGCTATCGCCGGAGTCGACTCGGGAACGATTTTCTACTCGGAGGCGCCGGACGCCCTGCGCGCGGCTCTGGTGCTGGCGCCGGAAACACCCCTGGAAGAGGCGATTCTGGCCGTCTATGTGGCCCAGGTCGGCCTGGCCGAGAGTCTGGGCGCGCTTGCCCCGCCGGAAGTGCCTGTGCATTTCCAGTGGCCTGATCGCATCAAGGTGAATGGTGCGGTCTGCGGCAGCGTCCGCTTTGCGGCAAATGTGTCGGATCCCGAGGCGCATCCCGACTGGCTGGTCATCGGTATTGATGTGCCTTTTATTCCTGCGAGCGGCGAGCCGGGCGAGAACCCGAATCAAACCTGTCTGTATGAGGAAGGCTGCGTCGATATTACGCCCATCGCGCTGTTGGAGAGCTGGTCCAAGCACACCCTGTTGTGGCTGACCTATTTCATGGACAGCGGGTTCGAGCGGGTACATAACGAGTGGCGGCCACGCTGTGACACCCTGGGTAAAATGATCGACTACCCCAGGCCCGGACTCTTTGTCGGGCTGGATGAAAAAGGCCGCATGCTGTTGCGTGAGGGGGTCATGACCGAGACCCTGAGTCTGATTAAATTTGCGGAGCACCTATGAAACTGGCGCGAACCCTGCGACTGGATGTATCCGATGAAAACGTCTTTGAAAACCCTGCCCCCAGCGGTGAGTGGGCTATTTCCGGCGGGTTCGAATTTTCCAACTGGACCGAAGCGGACCTGAAAGGCAAGGCCCGCCAGGCGTTCAGCAACGGTTGGTACAGTATTGAGTCTGGCGGCCGCGCCAGTTTTGTGGGTGTTTGCGATATCACCGAAGCCGAACTGGAGCAGTTGCGCAGGACCCTGGCGCAAACCTTTGTCGAGATTTACGGCGCGCCGGATATCGACGCGGCCTATCCCGTCGCCTGCGAAGAAATCGACCAGATGCGAACCATGTGTGAGGACTTCGAGGACAACACCCTGCTGATGGTCAGCCGCAGGCTGACCGAGCTTGGTGTCGAGGAAACCTACCGTTCCAGCGCCCCGCAGGATGCCTCGCTGGAGGCCTTTGCGGTGCACGGCAGCGTCGATTGATTACAACCCGAAGCTGCCGTAGGGAATGAACCGCACCGGGGTTCCCGGCTCGATCTGCCGGGCACTCTCGTCCAGGTCCACCAGCCCCTCGGACCAGGCCAGACCGGTGACCCGGCCCGAGCCTTCCGAACCGAACACCTCAACTTGCCCGTCACGAACCCGGGCCCGCAGCATCTCGCTGCGTCCCGGCTTCTTGTTCTTGGAAAAGTTGGCAGGTACGAAATAGCCCTGGGGTTCGAACCATTCGGCCCCTGCCAGCAGCGCCATGGCGGGCGCACCAAATCGTAGCGCGCAAACCCAGGCGGCAACCGGATTGCCCGGCAACCCCACCACAGGCGTGCCTTTGAACATGGCTAGCGCCAGCGGGCGCCCCGGCTTGATCGCGATGCGCCAGTTGCTGATCTCGCCATGGGCTTTCAGGGTTTTCGACACATGGTCCTCGTCCCCGGCGGAAACACCGCCACTGGTGAGGATCAGATCGCATTGCTCTGCGCCACGCTCCAGTGCCGCTGTGACGTCTTCGGCCCGGTCCAGCGCATGGCCCAGGTCGACCAGTTCGTAGCCCAGCTGCGTGACCAGGGCGCTCAGCATCGGGCGATTGGCATCATAGATCTGCCAGTCGGTGACCGGGGAGCCCACCGGCTTCACTTCATCACCCGTAGACAGTACGCCGACACGAAGCCGCTGATAGACATCGACGGACTCGACCCCGACACTGGCGAGTACCGAAATCTGGGTAGGGGTCAGGCGGGTACCCGCCGAGAGAATCCGGTCCTGGGCCTGGATGTCCTCGCCGGCCAGGCGTCGATTGGCTCCCGCCTTCAGCGTGCCGTTCAGGTGCAGCTGGCCATCAATGACCTCGCAATCCTCTTCCAGGACCACCGTGTCGGTGCCGGCCGGCATCACTGCACCGGTCAGGATGCGGATCGCGTGGCCCGCGGGAACCCGGTCCCGGTACGGTTCACCGGCGGCACTGCGGCCATCCACCAGCGGCAGGGTGCAAGGCACCTCGGTCAACGGTCCCGCAAACGCGTAGCCATCAACCGCGGAATTGCTGCTGGGAGGATGGGATCGTGGCGCATGGACATCGCTGGCCAGTATCCGGCCATTCAGCTGCGACAGCGGGACGTCTCGCTCCACGGCCACCACCGGATGCAAGCGTGAACGTAAGCGCTCCAGGGCTTCGTCCACCGGCGTCCAGTTCACCCCGGGGGGCAGGGCAAAGCAGTCGTTGCGAAGCGGTTTCATGCTGCTCCCGTTACCGGTGCGCTCGCTCCTGGTGCCTTCATTCTTGATGCTTTTATTATCGATAGTACCGTTCATGACTGTTCACGCGTCAGAATAAAGTCAGTGATTGCGGGTACGTTGTTCAGGTCGAAAACCGGGCCCGCAAAATCTGCGGCATAGTCCGCTGCCACTGCAACAATGCTGGCGTCCTGCGGATATAGCGGGGCGTGCGAGCTATCCCGCCGGTGCACTTCAATTTTGGGATGCGCATGGGTCTTGAATCCCTCCACCACCACCCAGTCGCAGGGACCCAGCCGGGTCAGCAACTCATCCAGTGTCGGCTCTTTGGCGCCCCGGAGCTCGTGCATGATGGCGAAGCGCTGACCACCGGCCAGGATGACTTCCCGGGCGCCGGCCTCGCGATGTTTGTAGCTGTCTGTTCCGGGTTGATCTACATCCACCAGGTGATGGGCATGCTTGATCGAGTTGACGGTTAACCCTCTGGCGGATAACTCACGAATCACTGCGCTGGCCAGAGTAGTTTTTCCTGAGTTTTTCCAGCCCACGATGCCGATAACGTTCATTTCAGATGCTGCTCCGCCCAGGCCAGGTCTTCCGGCGTATTAATATTGAAAAAGTTGCCCTCATCAAAGATGACCAGTGTTTCACCCTGAGCCTGTGTCCACTGGCGGATCTTTCGCACCCCGTCGTTCAGCGCGGCTCTCAGCTCATGCCGCAGCGAGACCTGCCAACGGCCAAAGGTTGGTTGTGGCACCCGGCCACGCTCCGGGTCCGGTGTCGCTGCCAGCACCACCGGGGTGTCGTATCGGGACAACCGTTCCACCAGGTCCAGCGGAAATGAGGGGGTATCGGCGGCGACGCTGATCAGCCAGTCATGGCCCTGCTCGGCAGCCCAGTCCATCCCTGCCAGCACGCCGGCCAGGGGGCCGGCATAGTCTGGGACCGAGTCGGCCACCACCGGTAGTCCGAGGTCATCAAACCGGCTCAGGTCCCCGTTCGCATTCAATACCACGGCGTCCACCTGTGGCGTGATCCGATCGATGACGCGCTGGATCAGGGACCTGTCGCCCAACATCAGTCTGCCTTTATCGCCACCGCCCATGCGGTTGGCCTGGCCACCGGCCAGGATGACGGCGCACTCAGTCATGTTCTGCCCCTTTTCTGCGCATTTTTTTGTCTTCCTCCGGAACCTGCGACAGGTCCTGATCGAACACCAGGCGGTGCTGGCCGCTGAGGCAGGTAAATTTCCTGCCCCGCATCCGCCCGATCAGCGTCAACCCGACCTGCCGGGCGATATCGACGCCCCAGGCGGTGAAACCGGACCGGCTGATCAGGGTCGGGATGCCCATCAGGGAGGTTTTGATCACCATTTCGGAGGTCAGACGGCCCGTGGTGTACAGCACTTTGTCGGCCGCAGCGATGTTGTTCTGGTGCATCCAGCCTGCGATCTTGTCGACGGCGTTGTGGCGCCCGACATCCTCCATATAGGCCAGGATCCGGCGGCCCTGGCACAACGCGGTGCCGTGAATGGCACCGGTTTCCATATACAGGCTGGGCGTATGGTTGATCTGGTAGGAGAGATCGTAAAAGGTACTGGTGTGCACCGGTGTATCCGGCAATGACAGCCCCTCAAGGCCTGCCATCATGTCACCGAAGACGGTGCCGACAGCGCAGCCGGAGGTGCGGGTTTTCTTTTCCAGTTTGTCTTCGACGTCTGTGACGCTGGCGGTGCGCACCACCGCGACTTCCAGTTCTTCGTCGTAATCGATCCCGGTGACCTGGTCCGTCTCTTTCAGCATGCCCTGGTTCAGCAGAAAGCCAAGGGCCAGGTACTCCGGGTGATCGCCAATGGTCATGGCCGTGACAATCTCCTGGCTGTTCAGGTAGATGGTCAGGGGGCGCTCTTCGATCACGCTGATCGATTTACCCTCACCGGTTTCGTCAATGCCCTCCACTGCGCGGGACAGCCGAGGATCTTTGGGGTCGGGAAGCAGGGGATCAATCGTCATTTTTGTTATAGCCCTTTCATGCACACCGTAGAGTGGAAGAGTTACGGAGATTGTCAGAGATTAGCCTATTTGGCATTCGGGAAAAACAGCTGCTTGTCGGCAATAAAAAACCCCAGCATTGCTGGGGTTTTTTATTGGTCAGGGAAAACGAGGAGTCGTTTAGTGGTTTACCACTCAGTAGACCTACTTCGCGTTCGGGAAAAACAGCTGTTGTCCGTTCACCTTGAAGTCGGCAATGGCTTGTTGGCCATCCTCGGAGATCAGCCAGTTGTGCCATTGCGTGGCCAGGTCGTGCTTGAGGTGAGGATGCTTCTCCTCGGAGAGCAGCAGGCTGCCGTACTGGTTGAACAGCACATTGTCGCCTTCAAAAAGCAGTGTCAGGTTCTGACGGTTGCCGAATGCCACCCAGGTGGCGCGATCCGACATCACATACGCATCCATGGCGGCGGCGGTGTTGAGCGTGGGACCCATGCCGCTGCCCAGTTCACGGTACCATTCGCCGTCCGGTTCGACGCCGGCGTTCTCCCACAGGCGCAGCTCGGCGCGATTGGTGCCGCTGTCATCACCCCGTGAAGTGAACGGTGCCTCGGCTTTGGCGATAGCCGCGAATGCTTCGGCTGCACTTTTCGCGTCACGGACATTTGCAGGGTCATTCGCAGGGCCAATCAGAACAAAGTCGTTGTACATCACATCAGCACGCTCGGTGGCATAGCCGTTCTCGATGAACCGCTGTTCGCCGGCGGTGTCGTGCACCAGCAGGCTATCGGCGTCGCCGCGACGGGCGAGCTCAAACGCCTGTCCGGTACCCACCGCAACCACTCGCACCTCGATACCGGTGGCTTCTTCAAACTTCGGTAAAATAGCGCCAAAAAGTCCCGAGTTCTCGGTGGAAGTTGTCGAGGCCAGGGTGATGTAGTCTTCGGCGTGGGCACTGAGCGCCAGGCCCATGGCGGTCACGCCTGCGAGTACCAGGTTTAAGGTCTTTTTCATCTTGTTTTCTCCATTTGTGGGGTAAGGGCATCCATTGGGCAACGGCAACGTCGTCAGCGCCGGACTACTCGAGCAGTTCACCGGCAACAAACGCCTGCGCCTCTGGTGAGACGGGGGTGTTAAAAAAGGCTTCTGCGGGGGTGTGTTCGCGGACTTTTCCACCCGAGAGAAACAGGACATCGCCGGCAAGGCGCCTGGCCTGATGGATATCGTGGGTGGTCATCACGATGCGGGTTCCCCGCTGGTGAAATTCGCGTACCGCGGCCTCTACGGCTTTGATGGCCGCCGGGTCAAGCGCGGAGGTGGGCTCATCCAGGAACAGCACCTGGGGTGAAAGTACCCAGGCGCGCGCCAGTGCCAGGCGCTGTTGCTGGCCGCCGGAAAGTACCCGGGCGGGTTTGTTGGCGCAGGCTGACAGGCCAAACCGCTCGAGCGCGTCAAGTGCCAGCTTCGAACGTACTCTGCGCGGGATGTTATTCACTGCCAGTGCGTGAATCAGGTTGGCGACGGCGGAGCGACGCAACAACACCGGTTGCTGGAACACCATCGCCTGGCGCGGGCGACCTTCACCTGACCAGGCGATTTTTCCTTCCGTAGGTGAGAGCAAACCGTGCGCCAGCCGCAGCAGCAGGCTCTTGCCTGCGCCGTTTGGCCCCATTACCAGGGTAGGCCCGATGCCATCCAGGGTGAACGAGCAGGGGCCCAGCAGCAGCTTATCCTCGTGGCTGAAGGCAACGCCTTCAAAGCACAGCGCTGGTGGCGGCATAACCGCCGAGGAGGCGAGGAGGGAGGCGTTCAGTGAAGTCATCCGGCCCGCCTCCTGGTCCGTTCACCCACCCAATAGGCGCCTGCATTAATCAGCATGACCAGCGTCAGCAGCACAATGCCCAGTCCCAGTGCCAGCGGCAGGTTGCCCTTGCCGGTTTCCAGCACGATGGCGGTCGTCATCACCCGGGTAACCCCGTCTATGTTGCCGCCTACCATCATTACCGCGCCCACTTCGGCACTGGCGCGACCAAAGCCGGCAAGCAGGACGGTCAACAGCGCAAAGCGGGCATCCCACAACAGGGTCGGCATCATGCGTCCCCGTGACATACCCAGTGAAACAAACTGTTCCCGGTACTCCCCCAGCATCTCTTCCACCTTCTGGCGCGAGAGTGCGGCCAGGATCGGCAACACCAGGACCACCTGGGCAATGACCATGGCACCCGGTGTAAACAGGAACCCCAGTTCACCCAGCGGCCCGGCGCGGGAGAGCAGCAGATACACCATGAGCCCGGCCACCACCGGGGGCAGCCCCATCAGGGCATTGAGCACGACAATCACCCCGCCGCGCCCGGGGAAGCGCCACAGTGCCACGGCGGCACCGAGTGGAAAGCCAAGCACAGCTGCAATCAATACCGCCAGAAGCGACACCTGCAGCGAAAGCACCACGATCTGAAACAGCGAGGCGTCGAGGTTTACCAGTAACGATAACGCCACATAGAACGCATTATTTTCCACAGCTGCGTCTCCTTGTTATTGAGCATCGTGGCGTTTCTGGCTACGCTTTGCACAGCCTGCTGAAAAATATGCAGCCAAAAACAGTCTGGTGCTTTACCGGACGGCAGGAGAGCGCGATGCCCCTTCCTACTTACCTCACCACGGCCGAGGCCGCCGAGTATCTGCGCCTGAAAGAGCGCAAAATCTACGACCTGGTCAGTCAGGGCGTTATTCCCTGTGTGCGGGTGACAGGAAAACTGTTGTTTCCACGTCAGCGTATCGACCTGTGGTTGATGAACCATCTGGAGGGTGACGACGCCGTCAGCTCTCCGACCCCGCCGGTACTGGCGGGCAGCCAGGACCCGTTGCTGGAGTGGGCGGTGAAGGAGAGTAATGCGGAACTGGCTTTGCTGTGTCAGGGCAGCGGTGATGGCGTACAAAGACTGATCGACGGGCGTGCTCTGCTCGCCGGTACGCACATCTGGCATGCTGAAAGCCAGCGCTACAATGATCCTGCCACATTGGGGCTGAGCGGGATGCGCGACCTGGTGCTGATCCGCTGGGCAAAGCGCCAGCAGGGGCTGCTGCTGGCCGCCGATAACCCTCATCAACTGGCACGGCTTGAGGATATCGCCCGCCCCGGCATACGTCTCGCGCATCGCCAGCCCGATGCCGGTGTCAGCCATTTGCTGCAGAGTCTGCTTGCGCGCCACCGCATCGATGCCTCGCAGCTCACCTGGGCTGCCCACCCGTCACTCAGCGAGGATGACCTCGCCCTGGCCATCCGCCAGGGCGAAGCGGATGTTGGTGTGGGGATCGAAGCTGCGGCGCGGCGTCAGGGGTTGGCCTTTATCCCGCTGCAGCAGGAGCATTTCGATCTGGCCATGCGCCGGCGCCATTATTTTGAACCGGCCGTGCAACGGCTGCTGGCGTTTGCCGGTTGCGAGCGCTTTGTCCAGCGCGCCGAGGCGCTGGGCGGTTATGACATCAGTGAACTGGGACGGGTCGTGTATAACGCCTGATCGGCGCCAATACTAAAATAATAAATAGACGGGTGAATCAGGAGCCGGCATGCCCATAACCCGAAAAGATCTGATAAAAGAACTGAGTGGGTCGCTGGGTGATATCGGCACCCTGCTGCCGCTGAGTCTTGGGGCTATAGCCGTCGCAGGACTGGCTCCGGTGCCCGTGCTGTTGGGCTTTGCTGCATTCTATATTGCAACGGGGCTGTATTATCGCCTGCCAGTACCGGTGCAGCCCATGAAAGCCGTTGCCGCGTTGTTGCTGACGGCCCAGGTGAGTTCCCAGAGCCTGGTGGCCAGTGGCGTGCTGATCGGGATCATCTTGTTGCTGCTGGGTTCAACCGGATGGATTAACCGGGTGTCCCGTCTGGTACCCGGCTCAGTGCTGAGCGGCCTTCAGTTGGGGCTGGGGCTTTTGCTGGCCAACATGAGCCTGGGGTTGATGGCTGCCTCCCTGCCGGTGGGCCTGGTCACCTTGGCGGTACTGGTCGTTACCCTGAAACGGTGGCCGCATTTGCCGGTGACGCTGATCGGACTTGCGGTGTCGGTTGCCCTTGGCACAGTGATTGGGGCACCGGGACTCAGCTTTCATATGCCGGACTCGGTAACCTTCGCCTTGCCTGAACTGCCAGACATAAACGATTGGCAGCAAGGGTTTGCCGTTTTGGTGTTACCCCAGCTGGCCCTCACGCTAACCAATGCCATCTTGCTTACCGCGTTATTGGCAGGGGATTACTTCGGTGAGCAATCCCGCCACGTTTCGCCAGCCCGGCTTTCGGTGAGTACCGGCCTCGCCAACCTCTTGCTGGTGCCGTTGGGTGCCTTACCCATGTGTCACGGGGCGGGTGGCCTGGCGGCGCACTATCGCTTCGGGGCCCGGACCGGCCTGGCACCCGTTATGCTGGGAATTTTTCTGCTCATGGTTGCCCTGATACCGGGCGGCCTTTCCGTCATCGCGGCAATTCCGGTGGCAGGGCTCGGCGCCTTATTGCTGGTCGCCGCGGTGGAGCTGGCTTCGTCGAAACGTCTCTGGACAGCCAAGCCGTCTTGCTGGCCTGTCATCGCAATAACAGCACTGGTTACTGTCTGGGCCGATCCGCTGTTCGGGCTATTGGGCGGGGTGGCTGCGGAAATGGTGAGGGCGGCTTGGGTGCGTAGAGGGCGGACAGGTTCTCAGCAGGGTTAGCAAGCAATGCAGGGCGGCTGGGAAGTCAGGTCATCTCACCGAACGTCTTGCGCCAATCCCGTGGACTCACGTGGTGACGTTGCTTGAAATGCTGACGGAACGACGTTGCTGTATGGAAGCCGATCCGTTCTGCAATGGCTTCGACAGACAACGATGTGGTTTCCAGCAACTCACGTCCTCGCCGTAATCGTTCACTCACCAGCCATTCCACCACCGTCATGCCGGTTGCCTTCTGAAAATGGCGCGTGAAGGTGCGCCGGCTCATGGACGTGCGAGCGGCCAGATCATCGATGGTATGAGTGTCGGCGAGGCTTTCACGCAAATAGTCCAGAAGCCGGTTGATGTGGGCATCCTGGGTGGAGATCGCTACCGGTTGCTCGATGAACTGGGCCTGGCCGCCCTCCCGGTGAGGCGGAACCACCATAAGACGGGCAATGGTGTTGGCGGTCCTCGCACCGTAATACTCACGCACCAGAAACAGGCAGCAATCCAGACCGGCAGCCGTTCCGGCGGAAGTGACCAGCCTGTCGTCCTCCACGTAGAGGGCGTTAGTATCCAGATTCACCTCCGGGAACCGCCCGAGAAAGTCCTGCTCGGCCAGCCAGTGGGTTGATGCTCGCTTGTTGTTGAGTAAACCCGCATAGGCCAGGGCATAGGTTCCGTAACAAAGGCCCACTACATGGGCGCCCCGCTCATGGCAGCGGACCAGCGCTTCCGCCAATTCGGGCGGTGGTGTTTCGCTCAGGTCATGCCAGCCGGGTACCACCGCAATATCAACCGTATCCAACAGTTCCAGGCCGCCATCCGGCTGCACAGTCATTGCCCGCTCGGATTCCAGAGGCTTTCCCTCCGGCGCCACAATCAATAACTCGAACAGCGGGCCTTCAGGCAGGGAAATGCTGAATACCATGTAGGGCACCGAGAAGTGGAAGGGGCTGAATTGCGGGTGAAGGATCAACCCGACTCTGGGTAATGCCACGATATCGTCCCTGTGGTTTATTTAGCCCAATGATAACGGCTTGGCCCGATTGTTTCGATGATTGTCTTTCAGGTCAGTATTTGTGTTAGCCACACCACCCTAAACTTGATCCTGTCAACGAAACACTCTATTGGAGGATGAACACCATGTTGATCAAAACCTTCGCTGGTACTCTGGCGCTGGCTTCCGTTGTCCTGGCCGGCGGTGCCTTCGCCGCATCCGGCGATCAGGAATCCATCCAGCAGATTCAGCACATTCGTAATGCCACCGTAAAGGTCACCTACGGGGAAACGACGTTTCTGATCGATCCCATGCTGGCGGACCAAGGTGCCTATCCGGGCTTTGAGAACACTTATCGCAGTGAACTGCGCAATCCGCTGGTCGGGCTCCCGATCGCGGCGACGGATGTGGTTATGGGTACGGACGCAGTGATTGTGACCCACACCCACCTGGATCACTGGGACGATGCGGCTCAGAAGCTGTTGCCGAAGGACATCCCCTTGTTCGTCCAGCATCCGGCTGATGCGGAACTTATCCGGTCACAAGGCTTCGAGGATGTACGCATTCTGGATGACACGGCGGAATTTGGTGGCGTGACACTGCACAAAACCGGCGGTCAGCACGGTTCCGATACTCTCTATGCCGTTCCCGAACTGGCCAGGGCGCTTGGTGAGGTGATGGGCGTGGTTTTCGAGGCAAAGGGCCAGAAAACCACCTACGTGGTGGGTGATACCGTATGGCGGGATGAAGTGGTGCAGTCGCTGGAGCGTTTCCGTCCGGAAGTTATTGTGCTGAACACTGGCGCTGCGGAGTTAACCGGCTTTGCGGGCGACCCGATCATCATGGGTAAAGCAGACACTTTGCGGGTACACCGTGCCGTACCGGAGGCCTCCATCATAGCTGTGCACATGGATGCGGTTAACCACATGACCCTCAGCCGTGAGGAACTGGCCGATTTCGTGCAGGACGAAGGCATTGACGAGCAGGTTTCGATTCCGGCGGATGGCGAGACTTTATCGTTCTAACCAGAAGGCACCTGAAACACTTCACCGAGAGAGGAGCAGTCAAATGAGCAAGCGAGCCGTTATTGTTGTTGATGTCCAGAATGAATATTTCGCCTCCGGCAAACTGCCGCTGGTGAATATTGAAAAGGCTGCAGCCAACGCAGCGCGGGTCATAGCCAAGGCGCGTCAGAACAAAGACCTGCTGGTGCATGTCCACCATGAGTCCCTGGACCCGAACGCACCGTTTTTTACGCAGGGCACTGATGGCGTCCAAATTCACGAATCAGTGGCACCCCGTGGCGATGAGCCGGTGATCCTGAAGAACTATCCCAACTCGTTTTTGAACACCAACCTCAAGGAGTTGCTGGAAACCAACGGCATTGAGGAAGTGGTGGTGATTGGTGCCATGAGCCACATGTGTATCGAGGCTACCAGCCGCGCGGCGTCGGACTTTGGCTACAAGGTCACGGTACTGGAGGATGCCTGCGCTACGATGGATCTGGAATTCAATGGTGTGACGGTGCCAGCGGCACAGGTTCATGCCACTGCTATGGCGGCTCTTGGGTTTGCCTATGCGGGCATCCAGTCCACCGGGGATGAGCTGTAACGATATAACCTTTTGGATCTGCTCTGTTGCCCTGGTAATCAGGAAAGCTGAACGGCCACGTCGTCGTGTCCAGGCCAAAGCTTCTCGGGCGATAAAGTGGCCGAAATAGCATGGACACAGCCATAAAAAAAGGACCCGCGCTTTCACGCAAGTCCTTCTTGAATATGGCGCGCCCGAGAGGATTCGAACCTCTGACCTCTGCCTCCGGAGGGCAGCGCTCTATCCAGCTGAGCTACGGGCGCATTCGAAGTTGCCGGCTGTGCGTCAATTTCGAGTGCGCAATCTTACGTGTGCAGCGGTAATCTGTCCAGCCCCTGTGGAAGCCTTTTCGTTACGGGTACATTCCTTCGGGGGTGAGGTTGACCAGGGACTGGTCATTTCCTACCGAAACCTCGCCATCCTGGATGGTGACTTGCAGAGTCATGGTCCGTTCGGCCATGGCGGCCAGGGCTGTGGTAGCATCCTGGGGCAGGTTAATGACAGTGAGGTTGTGGAAGCGGGTCAGCTTGTTGTGGTGCTTTTCCCACCACAGCGGGACCGCCCGGCCGCCATAGGTGTACAGAATCACCTGCTTCGAGCGGTTGCAGGCTTTGCGCAGGCGGCTTTCATCGGGCAGGCCGAGTTCAATCCACAGTTCAATCTCGTCACTCAGGCTCTTCTGCCATAATTCCGGCTCGTCGTCGGTGCTCAGGCCCTTGGTGAATTCCAGCTGGTCACTGGCGTTAAGCGCGAAGGCGAGCAGGCGGATCATCATGCGCTCATCGGTTTCCGACGGATGACGGGCGATCGTCATGTGGTGGTCGGCATAGTAATGCCGGTCCATGTCGGCGATATTGAGTGTCGCTTTGAAGATGGTTGCTTTTAGCGCCATGGGGCTTCCTGCATTGGAGTCGGTCCGGGAATTTGGGCTAGTGTAATGCAATTGGGGATCAGCAGAGAAAAACAGCATGGTGATGTTGCGCGGTTTTCTGGTTTTGACGGCGTTTTTTGTGATTGGTGAGGCGTTACGGGTGATGCTGGCGTTGCCGATCAGTGGTGGTGTGCTGGGCATGATCCTGCTGACGCTGCTGCTGATGGTGCGTGGTTCGATCAGTGACAGCCTGGCCAATGCCAGCCAGGCGCTGATTTCAGTGCTGGTGCTGCTGATCATGCCGGGGGTGGTGGGTGTGTTTTTCCAGGCCGATCAGTTCGCCTCCGAATGGCTGGCGATTGCGCTGGCCCTGTTGGCGGGTACCTTCCTCAGTGTGCTGACCACGCTGTGGGTCATGCAGCGGGCGGTGGCGGGTCGGCCAAAGGCGGGTACCGGTGAGTGAGCTGACGACGCGCTATCAGCTGCTGGCGGACCTGCTGGCGAGTAGCCCGGTGCTGGCCATTGCGCTGACCCTGGGAGCGTTTCTGGCGGGCAGCTGGCTGTTCCGGCGCCTCGGGCAGCCCATCTGGAGCCCGCCGGTCCTGCTGGCCGCAGTGTTGCTGAGCCTGGCTCTGGTGGTGCTTGCGGTGGATTTCCGCGACTACCGCAACGGCGCCCAGTGGCTGACGGTGCTGCTGGGCCCGGCGACGGTGGCCCTCGGGGTGCCGCTGTACCAGCAGATGCACCATATTCGTGCCTTGTGGCGTCCCATTCTTATTACCCTGCCCATTGCCGCAACCATGGCGGCGGTCTATGCCATTGTGATTGCCCGGCTGCTGGGTGCGTCCCCCGAGGTACTGGCCTCGCTGGCACCCAAATCGGTGACCGCGCCGATTGCCATCGGCATCACCGAGCAGCTGGGCGGGTCGGTGTCGCTGATGATGGGGGGCTTGCTGATCACCGGGGTGGTGGCCACCCTGTTTGTGGAGTTCATCGCCCGTCGCCTGGCGATCCGCGACGACCGCATCCTGGGCTTTGCCCTTGGCATCAACGGCCATGCCATCGGCACGGCCAAGGCGTTCGAGATCAGCCCGACGGCGGGTGCCTTTGCGTCCCTGGGCATGGGGCTGACGGGGGTGTTTACCGCACTGATTCTGCCCGTGGCGTTTCGCCTTTGATCCTGCCGGCCCTGAAACCGTTTTCTGTGACGGAGGCTTACTGTGTCTGACCCACAACTTCCGAACTCTCTAACGAATCCTCAGCTGGGCCGACTGCAAGTTGATCACCTGCAAATCCTTCAGCAGCGTTACGAGCAGGCGATGGCTGCGCACGGCTATGACGCTCTGCTGATCAGCTCCGGGGCGGCGCCGTTGCGTTACGGCGATGATCAGGCCTGGCACTTCCAGGGCTACGGCCCCTTCCTGCACTGGACCGGCCTGGTGGGGCGAGAGCACTGCTGGTTGCTGGTCCGTCCCGGGCAGCGCCCGGTGCTCTGGCTCTATCAGCCGGTGGATTTCTGGCACGCCACCATGACCCTGGCGGACGAGCCCTGGTACGGGAGTGTCGATATGCGCACCGTGGATCAGCAACTGCCGGCGGACCTGCCCGGGTCGGGGTGGCAGGCGGTAATCGGCGATCCGGCGGTCATTGCGGCGGTGGCAGGGGATCACAACCCGCAAGCCCTGTTGCCGGCCCTGGAGGAAACCCGGGTCCACAAGACCCCCTACGAGATTGCCTGTCTGACGCAAGCCAGTCGCGTCGCCCTGCAGGGCCATAATGCGGCGCGGGACGTCTTTCTGGCCGGTGGTAGTGAATTCGACATCAGCCTGGCCTACCAGCAGGCCACCGGGCAGCGGGAGGCAGATGCCCCGTATCACAGCATCATCGGGCTCAATGCGCACGCTGGCACGTTGCATTACCAGTACTACGATACCGTTGCCCCGGCACGGCACCGCAGCCTGCTGATAGACGCCGGGGTAAGGTACCGCGGCTATGGCTCGGACATCACCCGCACCACCGCGGGACCGGGTGAGGGCCGCTTTGCGGCGCTGATCCACGGCCTTGATCATTTGCAGCAGCGACTGTGCGGAATGGTGGCGCCGGGGGTGAGCTACCCGGACCTGCACCACCGCGCCCATCTCGGCCTGGCGGCCCTGCTCGGGGCGGCCGGCCTGGTCCGTGGCCTGGATGAAGACGCGATGGTTGCGCAGGGCATTACCCGGGCGTTCTTCCCCCATGGGGTTGGTCACTTTCTGGGGGTTCAGGTTCATGATGTGGCAGGCAAGCCGGCGCCGCCACCGGCGGATGCGCCTTTCCTGCGGCTGACGCGGACGCTGGAGCCGGGCATGGTGGTAACGATTGAGCCTGGCCTGTATTTCATTCCCTCGTTGCTGGAGCCCTTGCTGACGGGGCCGCTGGCTAAGTACCTGAATGCCGGGCTGATCCGTGAGCTGCAAGGCTGCGGCGGCATCCGCATTGAGGACAACGTGGTGGTGACAGCGGCAGGCGGGCGCAACCTGACCCGCGAGGCCGGCGGCTGACAACGGACGACTTTCGGCCCGGTTGCACAAATTTAACGCAACGGGGTTGCATTTCTAGATGGTAATGACAATAATTCCCACTAAGTTCTTCAGGACGGTGGGATCGTTATGTATGTATGCCTGTGCCACGGGGTAACCGACCGCGACATCCGCGAGGCGGCAGATAATGGCTGTTCTTCCATGCGCCAGCTCGGTAACGAGCTCGGGGTGGGTCGCCAGTGCGGGCGCTGTGCGTCCACCGCGCGGGAGATCCTGCGGGAAAGCCGGACTCCGGACTACCTGGCCCTGGCCAACATGCTCGCCCAACCCGCCTGACCTCACGCTCTGCCGTATCCCCAAAGCCGGCCGCACCGCCGGCTTTTCTGTACCGGATGTCCCCTCCGCAATTTTTTATTGGCCGGTAAGCAGCTATCCTTGTTCTCTGAACACACTCGTCATCAGGGAGCGCTGCTATGAAAGGCGACAAGAAGGTTATCCAGTATCTCAACAAGGTCCTCGGCAACGAGCTGACCGCCATCAACCAGTATTTCCTGCATTCCCGCATGTACAAGGACTGGGGGATCACCAAGCTGGCCGCCAAGGAATACGAAGAGTCCATTGATGAGATGAAGCACGCCGACCAGCTCATCGAACGTGTCCTGTTCCTGGAAGGCTTGCCCAACTTGCAGGACCTCAACAAGCTGCTGATCGGTGAAAACGTCGAGGAAATGCTGTCCTGCGATCTCAAGCTGGAGATGACGGCCCACGCCGACCTCAAGGAAGCCATCCTCTACTGCGAGGAAGTGCAGGACTTCACCAGCCGGGAGCTGTTCCGCAGCATTCTGGACAGCGAGGAAGAGCACATCGACTGGCTGGAAACCCAGCTGGAGATGATCGGCCAGATGGGTATCCAGAACTATATCCAGCTTCAGTCAGCCGCCGCGGAGTAAGCCAGTACAATGGATCTGTCCTGTTTTAAAGCCTACGACCTGCGGGGCCGCGTGCCGGAGCAGCTCAATCCCGAACTGGCTGAAAAGATCGGCCGCGCCTATGTGGACGTTACCGGTGCCCGCAAGGTCATCGTGGGTTACGACATCCGCCTCTCCAGCCCGGAGATTGCCGAAGCGCTCAGCGCGGGGCTGATGGCGGCCGGCGCTGATGTATTTGACATTGGCCTGTGCGGTACCGAGCAGGTGTACTTTGCTACCAGCCACTACGGCATGGACGGTGGCATCATGGTGACCGCCAGCCACAACCCGAAAGACCACAACGGCATGAAGATGGTGGGCCCCGAGTCCCGGCCGATCAGCTCCGATAACGGGCTGAACGACATCCGGGACCGGGTACTGCAGCCGTTTACTGACGCCCCGCTGCGCGGCCGCCGTGAGTCGCTGGCAGTGG